>Ga0163225_100069_pt1 | contig 32211 bp, 25 predicted proteins | sample MSEWel2016_04_06_2_FD_113145 | JGI IMG/M metagenome (GOLD analysis project Ga0163225, IMG submission 113145) | Subsurface microbial communities from deep shales in West Virginia, USA - MSEEL Well Study Marcellus 5H_2016_04_06 ... | reverse complement strand
ATAATGACCCATGTTAAATTCTGCAATACCCCTTCCCACCCAGGGAGCGGCAATCTCCGGGTTAAGCAGGATAGATTTATTATATGATTCGGCAGCCTCTTCATGGCGGCCGAGTTCATTGAGGAGAAAACCACGGTTATTCAGGGCAAGAAGATTCTCCGGTTCAAGGGCAAGCATTTGGTCATAGGACTCCAATGCGTTATCATAATGACCAAGCTGCCTGAGGGCAATACCACGGTTGTACCAGATGGTAGCATCCTGCGGGTTTATCGAGAGGGCACGATCAAATGAGGTGACCGCATCGCCATGGCGGCCGAGTTTCCTGAGGGCGACACCGCGGTTGTGCCAGGTATCAGCATCATCCGGATCGAGTGCGAGTGCCCGGTCATATGAATCGATTGCATCTGTATACCGGCCAAGATTACGGAGCGCAACACCGCGATTATACCAGGTTCCGGGATCGTCAGCTGCAAGTGAAAGCGCATGATCATAGGATGCAACCGCTTCTTCATACCGGCCAAGGTTGCGAAGCGCAACACCACGGTTGTACCATACAGAGGGGGTTTCAGGATCAAGGGAAAGCACCTGATCATAATACACAACTGCCTCATCAAATCTGCCTTCAGTCGCACACTCGGTTCCTTTCCTTTCGTAATCGACGATCTTCTTCTGGATTATCGCTACAAGAATGCGCCGGTTCCTCTCTGCCTCGGCATAATCCGGATTGATTGCAACCGCCTTTTCAAACGATTCGACAGCAGCACGATACCTGTTGAGGTTATAGAGGACAAGACCACGATTATACCAGAGGTCAGCATCATCAGGACTGCGGAGAACTGCCCTATCATAATATTTCAGAATCTCGGCAAAGCTGGTATCAGTTTCAAGCCCAGCCATTTCTTCTTCTGGCGAGGGCTCTTCATCCACCTCCTCGGAAACACCTGAAGGATCGGACGTATCTGATCCATTCACCTTACCGCCTCTATCCGAATCAAGTGCATCATCGGCATCAGGGAGATCGGGTGCTTCAGGCAAACCATGCTGAACAATCCCGCCAGTTTCCTCATCCACAGCCATATCAGAAAGAAGATCAGAGATCTCGGGAGGGAGGGAAGGAGAATCCGGAAAGAGTAGATCATCTTCCCAATTGACCTCGCCAAAATCATCAGGAGCAGGCTCAGACTCCTTGGATTCGAAAACTCCTTCTGCATCATCCGGGCCGGCAGCAGATGGAACATCGATCTCCATTGCCTCCATGGATGATGCTTCCATGGCCACCTGAAGTGCATCGGGATCGCCGGTGATATCCGGAAGAGCGGCAAACGGATCCCGATCAGATTCGGTATACTCAACTATTTCATCACTCTCGTCTGGTGCAGGCTGATCAATCTCCAGGTCAACATCTCCAAAATCATCTGGAACGGTCTCCGGAGACTCAGATCCAAAGCTAAAGTCAGCTTGACCCGAAACGGCATCTGAAAGAGTCTCAATCTCCGATGCCTCTTCAGCACCATCACTTTCTTTGCCCACCTCCAGAGTGATCTCTCTATCTCCACCCTGCTCAGAAGACGGAGGATCTGATGTTTGACGACCATCATCTGATTCGGAAACTGCTGAATAGTCATCAATATACCCCTGATATGGGGCTGACGTGTACCACTCTTTTCCTGTCTTATACCCGATTGCAAGTGCTTTATCAAGGCAACGAGCAGATTCCTCATTCTGTCCCATCTCAGAAAGCAGCACTCCGCGATTATACCAGGCAGATGCATCCTCCGGATTGATCGAGAGGGCACGATCATATGATTCAATAGCATCGGCAAAACGTCCGAGGTCTGCCAGAGAATGAGCCTTGTTCATCCAGGAATTTCCATGAACGGGGTCAAGCAGCAGTGCACGATTATATGATTCCATGGCCTCTTCGTGGCGGCCAAGCCGGGAAAGAGCCACCCCCCGGTTATTCCAGGTATCGGGCATATCGGGATCGAACTTCAGTGCATGATCATATGCATCAACGGCTTCAGAGAAGTGTTCCATGTGGAGGAGAGCAACACCCCGGTTGTACCAGGCGTTTTTGTCATCGGGATTCCAGGATAAGATCCGATCGGCTGCATCCAGTGCCGCTTTGTTTGTATCTGCCACCGGGGGGGCAGCTGCCTCATCCCCCTGGAAAACGGAATCGGTTGCGGTCACAACCACTTCCCCGGCATCACCTGATACCACCTCTGGCATCTCGTCTTCTTCAATGGGGGGAGATGGAGGGGAGGATCTCTCAAGGGAAGGATCTTCATCTGATCCGGAATCAGGGTCCTCCATATCAGCCTCAACAGGGCCCTCATCAACCTGAGGCGTTTCCATCGCAGCCAGCTCGTCTTTTTCCGGTATCTCCTCAGGCAGCTCTGTTGCCGCCTGATCCGGAGATTTGGATTGGGAAAGTGAGGGAAGATTATCCGGGAGAGGCTTTTTTGTCATCTCCGGAACCATCAAACCCTCCCCCTTCATTTTTTCAGCTATCGCACTATCCCTCTTCTTTCTGACAGCAGAGAGATGCGAGTCGATTGTAAGTGCCCGATCATAGGAGTCAATCGCATCATCATATCGTTTAAGATGCTGGAGAGCAAGGCCACGGTTATACCAGACCTTGGCATTATCCGGATCAATCTCGATCGCATTATCAAATGATTCAACGGCTTTATGATACTGTTCAAGGTTTTCAAGTGCAAGACCCCGGCCAACCCAGAGATACGCATCTCCCGGATCTTCCCTGATTGCCAGGTCATATGCAATAAGTGCCTCTTCAAAACTGCCTTCGCTTGCATGTTTCATAGCCGATTTCGCCCATTCAACCTTCTCACGCTCCTCTATCGGGGAATTCATATCATTCTTCACCTCAAAAGCAGGCACATCAGGATCTGTTGCAGGTAATTCATCGGGTACTGGTAATTCATCAGATGTACTGTCATCCGGTGATTCGATCCATTCATCCGGATCATCACTCCGCTCTTGATCAGTCTCCCGGAGCATCTCTTCCGTAACTGATCCGGGATCGGGAAGAATAGATCCAAAATCAACATCCTCCATGGAACTCTCTTCTGGGGGAGGAGAGATCGTTTCATCTGATATTCCGGTTGCATCTCTCTGCATCTCCTCAAGCAGGCGTGGGAGATTTCTCTGAGCACCGGGATGATTGGGAGCAATCTCAAGTGCCCTCTGGTATGATTCAACCGCATCCGGGAGACGGGAAAGCCGTTCGAGTGCAACACCACGGTTATACCAGCCAACAGCATTACTTGGATCTATTGCAAGAGCGCGGTTATAGGATTCGATGGACCGGACATACTGGCCAAGATCATCCAGGGCAACACCATGTCTGAACCAGATGTCCGGATTATTCTGATCGATTTTAAGGATCTGCTCATATACTTCAATAGCATCTTCGAAACGGCCGAGTTCATGGAGAGTAAGACCACGATAATATTGTGTATCGGTATCCCCGGGATCACAATCGATTGCCTTCTCATATGACTCGATAGCTTCTGAGGAGCGGCCAAGTTCATGGAGGGTACGGCCACGGTTCTTCCATGCATCGGGTTTCCGGGGATCTATCTCAATTGCTTTCTCAAATGAGATGAGTGCGTCAGCGTATCTGTCAAGATAAAAAAGAGCTGAGCCGCGGCCGACCCATGCGTCATATCTCCCGGGATCCTGGGATAATGCCTTCTCAAAGGAGTTTACTGCATGAGCGAATTGTCCATTCTCATGGAACCGGGTACCTTCTTCAATAAAGGAAAGAACAGAAGCATTTTTTTTGTTGAGAAGATCGAACAACCCCATATTAAACCCCATCCTCTGAGAACGCGGTTCCGGATCCATCAGAGGTGATGAACACCCAGCCAGACGCATCATCGGGGATCGGAATCTGATTCTCTGTTACTTCTCTTCCCCTCCACTAGAATATATTACTTTTCAACCGGGAGATCCGTCTTATACAATCAGATATTGATAAGTATAGCCTGTCTGAGACTGAAATGAGGGGAAATTGAGCGACCCTCGCTTCACATTCCGGCTCTCATCTCAGTAATAATGCCCTCTTTATGCATCTCCCGGTAAAGCCCATAGCGGTCATACATCCGGTTGATAATTGTGGTATGAATGGCTACATACCGCTCAGCCGAGCGGACAAGGTGGTTATACTCCTCAATACGCTTATTATATCGATCAATCTTGCTATTGAAGACAGGCACCTGCCGGTTGTACTCCTGGTACCTCCGCTCCCGGATGAGGGAATCCATCTCATTTTTCAAAGAGGCGATCTCACTCTTCATCTCACCAATGATGGCTGATTCCCGCTCCATCTCAACATTCAGGCGATCTATCTCATCCCGGCAGTACGTAAGGAGATCAGACAACACCATCGTCTGATCGCATCGCCCATATCCTGTTGTTCCATCCCCGATGGGAATAATAATCGGATCGGACTCAAGAACAATATCCCCGGCAAGTATCTCAGGGACAATCCCTACAAAATTTGGACGGGTTGTTTCAATGAATACATACCCATCCCCAATATCCCGGCAGCCATCTCCCTTCACTCCGACTGCCATATGCGCCTCCTCAGAATAGAGGAGCAGAGCAACAGAATACCCTTCCCGTGAGAGAATACCAGCTAAAAGAAGACTTTTATCATCACAATCACCGGTGCCGTCCCCATATGTCTCAATCGGGAACTTCGGCTCAATCAGAACAGTATCGTCATCATAGGGGAGCGACTGGACAAAAACGCTGCAGAGCTCAAGGTACCGGTCATCATCCAGTTGGAGATCAGATCGCACCCGCCGGAGTTCTGCGATCAGATCCGAGAAGAATGGCTCCTGGAGAGGATCATCGATGAACGCCCGATAATAATGGGGAAGCCAGTCATGATCAGTAAGATCGGAATAGAGATAGATCTGTTTATCTGCATCCCTCGCTCCGTAATAAACGCCAGAATCAAGAGGAAGACGTATGGTAATTTCACTCTCTTCAAAGGGGAATGTGTGATCGATAACCAGAACCGGCGACTCAGCCTGGACTGGTGAGATCGAGGGGAGCACCATATCGGGCTGAACACAGCCAGCAGCAATACAGAGGAGAACCAGTACTGCTATCCCAGGAAAACGGAACAGATCCACTATCTGTGTATCTGCCTTCCATTCAGATATGAATACCGAAAGAGACAAAACACCTTTTCGATGAATCATAACAGCCGGGTAACAGTATTCTTATACAATAAGATAGTATTCCGCTATATGCAGAAGACACGCCTGCTCACAGCAGCCTTCCTTGTTATTCTTCTTGTATTCTTTGCAGGATGCACCGAATCGCCTCTGACACCTGAACCAGCAGCAGTTGTTACCCCAGTACAAACGGCAGAGCCAACCCCGATCCCGACTTCCACCCATGTTGCACCTGCAGAGGCAGCTTCCCCGTTCCCAAACGCCCTTCCGTTGAGAGCAATTGCATCGGTTGGCGAGGGGGAGAATACCCGTGATATTACAGTATATAAGTACCTGATTCGGGACGGATACGAGTTTTTTGCCAAGGGCTGGGGCAGATGGGAGCCGGTCAGTCCACCTGAAGGGAAGGAGTTTCTGTTCATATTCGTACGCGTAAAGCATACCGGCACAAAAAAAGAGATTTCAGCACCGTACCCTTCGGTGATCACCGTCCATACAAATGGAAATGCCTACTCGTACAAATCCGGAAGAGATCCGACCCTCCAGATCAATGATATAAAGGAACTTGAGTATACCGGAGGAAAATTGTACGTCTATGAAACAAAAGAAGGATTCATCATCTACGAAGTTCCAAAAGGCATCTCGCCATTTGAAACCTATGTCAGCATCTTCCTTCCGGAGGAGGAATCCCTGGTCTGGAAACTTGCCTGAAAAAATGGGAGGGGGCGATCCTCTCCCCCAATATAACTGAAGATTTTTAAAAAAAAATCAGCTGAGGAGAATCTCCTCTGCAACATCGCTGTATGCATCCATCACGTATGGTATGCCGGTCACTTTTGCAGACTCTTCAGTGAGAGCCATCAGGTCATTTCGCGAGATGGACTTCAGGCTGAAGTTCCGGCTACCTGCCATGATCTGCTGCATGCCGATCCGGTACCGCTGGGCATAGCTGTAAATACCCATCGCACCAAGCGGAATCTCGCTGATCCGTGCACCATATTTCTGCTTCAGATCCTCGTAGCAGACGAATATCTCTTCAACAGTGCTGCCGTACTTCGAGACGTTCTTTGGCAGTTCTCCTGCATCAAGCCACTTCTGGATATTCTTCCCGACCATTCCCGGGATCATGAGGGAACGGCCCATGCAGACCGCCTTGAAGTACGGTGCTCCCATGCAGAGAGCTTTAAATCCGTTTGCTTCATCAGCAATTCCACCGGCAATGGCAAGATCGGGCACGCGGATTCCCCGCTTCTTCAGGAGTTCCGCATACTGGTACGCAAGGCTCTGAAGATAGACTGTTGGAATACCCCATTCATTCATCATCGGCCATGGGGACATACCGGTGCCACCGGGTGCTCCATCAATGGTGATGAGATCGAGTTTTGCCTCGGCTCCATATCTAAGCGCCATTGCAAGCTCAACTGCCGAATAGGCCCCTGTCTTCAGTGTGATCCGCTTGAACCCGATATCGCGGAGACGATCCACTTCTGCCAGGAAGTCTTCTTTTGTAACAAAACCAAGCCTTGAATGACGTTCTAATTCCTTGATCGCACCTGATTCATATGCCTTTTTAATCTCTGGATTCGTCGGATCAGGAAGGACGACATAACCACGATTCTTCAGCTCAGTTGCCCGCTCAAGTGATTTTACCTTAATCTCTCCACCAATGCATTTTGCTCCCTGACCCCATTTCAACTCGATAGTTTCGAGATTATGTTTGGATGAGACATATTCTGCTGTTCCCAACCGGGTATCCTCGACATTCAGCTGTACAAGTATCTCACCATATCCATCATGGAACTTGCGGTAGATATTGATCCTCCGATCCATTTCGGGGGACTCGATAACCTTTCCATGAACGTCGCGGACAAGATCCGGGTCGATTCCACAGACATTCTCTCCACAGACAAGAGTAATACCGGAAATTGCAGCGCCAATCGCAAAATGTTCCCAGTTTGCCCGTGCGATCTCGGTAGAACCGAGTGCGCCGGTGAAGATGGGAACCCGCATAGGGACCTTGATATCCCATCCATATTCTGTGGTTGTATCGACTGAAGAGAATAGGGCGGTATCTGAGTTGATTGGAACTCCTTCAGGCAACCCCTTCGCACCGACTGCATATCCCTGTATATTCAGGTGGGAATAGTCAACCGGATAATTCTTGTCTGCACCTGCGGTAACCTCTCCAAAAGGTCCGGGGTAAATGACTTCACGCCCCCGGAATGATGATAACCAGATATCACAGCCACCTTTACAGCCATCTACACACCGGCTGCAGAGACCGGACATTGGAACAACATCTCGCGATCGATTGAATGTACCAACAGCTTCACTTGCGTTAGGTCTTTTAAGATTCATTGTACTATCTCCTTGAAAAAGACGATCCGGGAAAACAATCCCAAAACGTAACTAATCTTTCAACCCTATTATATAAGAGGATTCCTTCTATCAATATAAAAAGTTGATGGAAGTACGATGACCATAACATTAAGTTTATGATATAAAGATTTACCAAAATGAAGAGGTGGATTATACGAAATGCATAACCATATCAAAAACTAAAGCTCCCGATCCATTGACGGAAAAGAGCAGTAAAATAGGAATTATTTGAAATAAACCCCTACATCCCGCATTTTATTCGATATTGCAATATTCAGCAGCAGCGGGGTGATACTTTCAACAATCGAGGAGACGGCAAGTGGTCCTGCATCAAGGGGTGAAAGATCGGGGAGATCCCGGATTAAATCCATGATGACCTTTTTTGCCTCTAAATCATCACTACAGACGGCAACCGAGTAGTCGAGGGTCACATCAAGATCCTTCCACTTATGAGCGGCAATATTGTTAAAGGCAACAACCAGCCGTGCGCTCTCGGGAAGCCGTTTTTTAATAAATAGGGCAGCTGATCCTTCCTCGGGAGGATCATAATAGAAGTGGCCGGATCGGGCGATCGGGTTCACCGGAGAGATGACGATCTTGTTCTCAAATCCATTCAGCCCGGCAAGGGTAGAGTCGACATGGGCAAACGGGAGTGCAAGAATAATAACATCCCCTGCATTCACGGCCTCCTGGTTTGAGACACCCTGGCACTTTGATTGAAGACCACGCCTTTTGAGCCTCTCAATGGTGTGATCACTGGTTGTACATGCCTTCGATTCATCCCTGGATCCAAGTATTACCTCGTGGAGATGTGAGAGGCGAAGTGCCATCCCCTCACCAATATCCCCGGTTCCGCCAACAATTCCGATCTTCATAGAATTACCTTCATTTCTGTCTCAAACGACAAAAAAGTACGATTTGAACGCTAATGATAGAATCGACAGAAATTGTATTAAATATTGTTGTTTATCTCTTCAAAAGAGAAAGAGTGGGATCATTCCTCAATGATCTCGATTAAGTTCTCCATGACGGCATCCACTGCCTGCCATGTGGGATTCTCGGCACGGCGGATGATGAATGGCTTGCCCTCATCTCCTGCCTTGCGCATATCGATATCAAGAGGGATGCTTCCAAGGAATGGAACGCCAAACTCTTCGGCTGCCTTCTTCCCGCCATCCTTCCCAAAGAGATCGATTGCTTCATGGCAGTGGGGGCAGATCATGCCGCTCATATTTTCGATGATACCCAGGTTTTTAATTCCAATCTGTTCAACGAACTTCAGCGCCTTGCTTGAGTCGAGCACAGAGACATCCTGCGGGGTTGTGACAATGATCGCACCTGCAATATTTGGTGCAAGCTGGACGATTGAGAGCGCCTCGTCGCCTGTTCCCGGAGGCAGATCAACCACAAGAAAGTCAAGTGGACCCCAGTTCACATCTCCGAGGAACTGCTGGATCGCTGCCATCTTCATGGGTCCTCGCCAGATAACCGGTGTGGAACGCTCAGGAAGGAGAAACGCCATAGAGATTACAGCAAGCGTTCCGGTCACATTCACCGGCTGGATCTTCTCTCCCATGATCTGGAGCTTATGTTCCTCAAGCCCGAGCATCTTCGGGATGCTTGGCCCATGGATATCAAGATCCATAAGTCCGGTTTTGAATCCATGATTTGAGAGAGCATAGGCCAGGTTCACCGATACGGTGCTCTTCCCGACACCGCCTTTCCCCGAGAGAATCAGAACTACATGCTTGACGTCTATATCCACCTTTTTTGGGAGATTGGAATCGCATCCTTCAGTCTTTGATGAACAGCCTTCGCACTGCCCGTCACATTCCTGTGGTTGTTGTTTATCTGTCATGATATGCCTCAATATACAATACTAAAGACGTTTGTGAAAGAGAGATTATAGGTGTATAGATCGGTGCATCCTGGGGAGGATAGAGATCAATACCGGATATCTCTCTTTTACTGCGAATCAAGATCCGGTTCATATGGTTTGATATCAAGAATCGGAGTCCCGTCAAGGGCATCCAGCCCCCGGACACACAGAATCCTGCCATTGATCTCAAGGAGATCTACAAGCGTAAGGCCGATTGGATTTGGCCGGTTCGGTGACCGGGTTGCGAAGACACCGCGCGCACCGCCCCTTCCCGGACGCTCAACCCGGAGCTGATCGCGTCGGCTCCTGTCAAACCAGGAGAAGATAAAAAGCTGGCCATAATCTGAAAGTCCGTCAAGACCTCCTTCATATTCAGGATAGATCTCAATACTGCTCCTGAAAGGAGCAGGCCTCCCCTGCCGTGGAGCATCTGCCTGCACTTTGTACGGAGAAGAGACGACACCTATCGCTTTCACAAATGCTTCCGGCCGTGATTCAACAGGAGAGAGGGGCATCTTCCCATCCAGTGCCTCATTTGCACGTGCATCTGCCTTCTGAATAATAGGATCTTCCCGTGGAAGCGAGGTGAAGGTGACACGATCAAACATAGTCTTCGCCTCGGTTGCCTGCTTATAGAGGGGAATGAGCTTCGCTGACCTGACAGCATATGAGCCCTTCATCTGTTTCACCATAAGTTCGCTGTCGGAGTGGACAGCCACCTCATGTAGATCAAGAGCAGCAGCAGCTTTAAGACCTGCAATCAGCGCCCGATATTCAGCTTCATTGTTTGTTGCAATACCAATTGTCTCCCCGTGTTCCCGTAGAATCCGGCCATCTTCGATGAGGATGTACGCAATCGCCGCCTGCCCCGGATTGCCCCGGGATGCCCCGTCAGTATAGAGTGATGCTTTCCGTGCCATAATGATCCCGATCAACACTATTTTATTCTTCCTGATACTATCACCGGCACTATGGAAAAACTCACGGTAACCCTTGGATTCATAGAATTTCCCCCGACTTATACCGGTGATGGAGGAAACCTCTCCCCACCCATGCGCTTAGCCAACCTGAAATCACCTTATCTGGCAGTCTTTGCCCTGAATCCGTTTGAACCCGGATGTTCATTCTGTTCGTGGGTGGCATGGGACATCCCCGCCATTCACCAGATACCAGCCGGCTTACCAAAAGAGCAGACGATCACCGTCCCCATCCAGGCAAAACAGGGGAGAAACGATTACGGCGAGATCGGGTACCGGGGCCCTGCTCCACCCGCAGGAGAGACGCACCGGATCCTCTTCAAGGTCTACGGACTTGATGCACCGCTCGACTGTGCTCCGGGATCAGACAAGCATGAGGTGATTAACGCGATGAAAGGGCATGTCCTCCAGTATGGGCAGACCGAGGGGCTCTGCCAGCGATGACAAAGATTAATACCAATGATATCCACCCATCATCTGGTGACAAGCTATGGAAAAACTGACAGTAACGTTACCAACACGCGAATTTCCGGCAGACTACACCTGTGACGGGGCAGACCGCTCTCCTCCCCTGACCATCGCCGGGCTCAACGATCAGGTGAGATCCCTTGCCATTATCATGGAAGATTCCAGTGCCGAAGGTGGGGGCTCATTGGCCCACTGGATCATCTGGAATATCGAGCCGGTCAAAATCCTGCCCGAATCACTCGAAAAAGAGCCAACGATCACATTCCCTGTCACTGCAGTGCAGGGTGAAAATGATTTTGGGAAGATCGGCTATTCCGGCCCCTGCCCCCCAGCTGGCCAGACACATCGGTACATCTTCAAGGTGTATGCACTCGACAGCGAGATCGACCTTCCCGCCGGAGCAACACGAAAGGAGCTTGCTGCTGCACTTGCAGGGCGTGTCATCCAGTTTGGAAATGCAGAGGCGATCTACGCACGCTGATCAGTACTGTACCCAAACGAGTGTCTGTAGCAGGATCGAGCAAACAATACTGACGGGATTAAACAGAATCACCATAGCCGGGTAATCTGTCAACGGGTATTTGCCAATCAACATCAAATGGATGTCGAAGGTATCATCGATCAGATAGCACAGGGTAGGGAAGGTAGGTCTAAGGCGTATATAATTAAAGGAACCCATTAAATAGCAGATCAATAGGTTACGTAATGACGGCCTGCCGGAAGATTATGATGCACGGAGATCCCCGGCCACTCCCTGAGCCCAGGCCCTGATCGCATCATAATCCCGGAAATCACCAATAGGTGAGCTGACAATCTTCAGCGCCACCCGCTGGAGAAACGAAAGCTTTGTCGGATCCGTTCTACCGGCAAAATATCCAAGATGCATGGGCTTAAGCGGACTGATAGCCTTATTCAGTGCCTCCCGTGCCGCAGCCCGCTTCTCTTCATCATCTTCGACAAAAGACATCCCCACAGCAAATGCAGCCTTGAGGCGGCTTTCAAGTGCGGCCTGATGGGCACGTACATACTCCTCCACTTCCTGCATGCTGCCCATGTAGATTGGCCCGCCCAGGATGACGGCATCATAGGCATCAGGGATCAGATCGGGTTTGATCAGGGAGAGATCGACATCATAGCCACAATCCCGTATCACCTCAGCAACCGCCTCCGCAACACCGGTTGTCGATCCGGCACGTGTTGCATAGGCAATGAGGATTCGCTCGTTCATGCGGATTCACTCTCCCTCTGAACTGATGAAACTTCCGATGAATGTTGCGCTCACCATCATCAGGACACGGAAAGATGAGAATGTATCACCAGAGAGTTCGGAGTGAGTAAGAAAGATATATATAGAACTGCTACTCACCTTATGTTAAGGCAGAAAGCCGAATCCATCAAGGAGAGTTGATACACAATGGCAATAGTTCCAATCGGTGAGCGGGTTCTCATCAGGCCGAGAAAACCTGAAGAGAAGACAAAGAGCGGGATCTACATCCCTGACAGCGCCCAGGAGAAGCGGAAAGAGGGTGATGTTGTCGCCTGCGGGACCTTTAAGGACGGAAAGAAGCTTCCCGTAAAAGCGGGGGATCGGATCCTGTATGGCGGATACAGTTCAGAGAAGATCACCGTCGAAGATGAAGAACTCGTCATGATCGAATTCAAGGACGTCATTGCAATAGTCGAATAGGGTGATACAGATGACTTCAACAAAACAGATCATGTTCAATGAGGAGGCACGAAAATCCCTCCTTTCAGGTGTAAATAAAGTATCAGATACCGTCAAGGTGACCCTCGGGCCAAAAGGGCGGTATGTTGTCATAGACAAGAATCAAAACCCGATCATCACCAATGACGGAGTAACGATTGCAAAAGAGATCTCACTCCATGATAAGTTCGAGAATATGGGTGCGAAACTTATCAAGGAGGTCGCATCCCGGACACAGGACAAGACCGGTGATGGTACAACAACCGCCTGTCTGCTGGCACAGGCGATCCTGACAGAAGGGATCAAGATCATCTCAACAGGAGCCAACCCGATAGAACTCAAAAAAGGGATCGATGCTGCCGTCAATGCCGCAGTTGAATATATCGAGTCGACCAGCATTCCGGTCCGCGACCAGGAGAAGATCCTCCAGGTTGCAACCATCTCGGCAAACAATGATGAAGAGATCGGATCCCTCATAGCAGAAGCAATGGAGAAGGTCGGCTATAATGGCCTGATCAGTGTCGAAGATGCAAAAAGCCTTGAAACGGGGCTTGAGGTTGTCAAGGGGATGCAGTTTGACAGCGGTTTCATCTCACCCTACATGGTTACCGACCAGGAGAAGATGGTCTGCGAGTACGAAAACCCCTACATTCTGATCACCGACAAGACGATCAGCACCATAAAGCAGATCGTTCCGATCCTTGAACTTGTCTCCTCAGAGGGAAGGCCGCTCCTGATTATTGCTGAGAACGTTGATGGAGAGGCCCAGGCAGCACTGGTTCTGAATATCATCCGTGGATCACTGAAAGTCTGTGCCGTGAAGGCACCCGGCTTTGGTGATGACCGTCTCGCAAACCTTGAAGATATCGCTGCACTCACCGGTGCATCTGTCATATCTGAGGAGCGGGGGCTGAAACTTGAGGATGTCACCCGCTCTCAGCTTGGCACCTGCCATACCATACGGGTTGATGATGAGAAGACCCTGCTGGTCGGCGGCGCAGGCAATCGTGCGATGGTCGAAGAACGGATGAAACTGATCGATTCGCAGATTAAGCTCAGTGATGCGGAGTTTAAAACAAATGAACTGAAGCGGCGGCTCGCCAGCCTCGGCGGAGGAGTGGCTGTCATCAAGGTCGGTGCTGCCACCGAGACCGAACTGAAAGAGAAGAAGATGCGGATAGACGATGCACTGAATGCTACAAAAGCAGCAGTTGAGGAAGGGGTTGTCGTTGGTGGCGGCATCACCCTGCTCCGTGCAATCGACAATCTCAGCGATCTATCCTTCAATGATGGCAGAGATCCCGGGGTCGGGATCATCCGTCGTGCCCTTGAAGAGCCGGTACGCCAGATCGGAAAGAATTCAGGGATCGAGGGAGCAGAGATCATTGCCCGGCTGAAGGGTGAAAAGAACCCATCAATCGGGTACAATGCCAAGAAGGGAAAGTATGAAAACCTTATCGAGAGCGGTGTCATCGATCCTGCCAAGGTGGTCAGGATCGGGCTTCAGAATGCAGGATCAATTGCAGGAATGATTCTCTCAACAGAAGCAATCATCACCGACTATGATGATGAGAAGGATCAGAAAAGCCAGACCATCATCATCTAAACTTTTTTTTAAAATGAGAGGATCTCAGAGCATGCTCTGAGATTAATTATGCAGTTGCAGCCTTTGGCGTCATTATTCCCTGGGCAATACTGAGTATGCCGATTGCAATCGCAAAGATCCCTATATACACAGCAACCAGGATCTCCGCACCAAGCAGCGGGAAGATGAAGAAAATTCCTCCAAGAATAATAGAGAGAGCACCGGAGAGCCCAAGGAGAAGGCGGACGCCGCCTGAACCCATTACCGTGAGTGCGACCCAGATATCAGAGAAACCTGATATTATCGCAAGGATTGCAATGAGGATTGTCAGGGTAATTGCAGTCATAATCGGGTTAATGATTCCAAAGATGCCGCCAATCACAAGCAGAACACCTAGAATGAGAAATGCTATTCCGGATGAATCACCTGACGAGGACATGGCCGAGAAGCCGATAAGGAGAAGTCCGTTCAGCAGGATAAAGGCCGCAAAGAGGATTGCAACCACCTCAACTGTTAGGCCGGGCCAGAAGAGCACGAGACAACCCAGGAGAAGGGCAAGCACTCCACGTACAATATAAGGCATACGTGATTTTTCGTTCATACTAGTGAATATGTCCAACAGTATTTAAACAATTGCATGCCTTTTCCAGTTCCCTTATCATCCTGCCATTCAAATACTGATCTGCATTGTTTGCGGGTGAATATCAGGTGGTATTTTTTCATCTCTATATAACAGACGAGTGTAACCTTAGCTGCCGGTACTGCCGCGGGAAGCTGTTTGATATAGATACGGAGGAGTGTGCATCCCCATGCGATATCACAATGGATCTCCCGGTAGCGTTTGACCGCTCACTGAAAAGTCCACTCTACAGGTTCCTCGCAGCTGATCCCGATCCTGTCCTCACCTTTATCGGCGGGGAACCGCTCCTTATGCGTGACCTTATCTGCGAAATAATGGATGAATCCCCCTGCACCAGGTTCATGCTTCAGACAAATGGAGTCCTCCTCGATCATATGCCTGCTGCATACAGAAACCGGTTTGAAACAATCCTCATCTCAATCGATGGCGACGAAGCAACGACTGACTACAACCGGGGAGAGGGAGTATACCGCCGGGTTATGCAAAATGCGAGGCTTCTCCGGGAAAAAGGCTTTACAGGAGAGCTTATTGCACGAATGACTGTTAATGAACAGACGGATATTGCTGCATCGGTTCTTCACCTTGCATCACTTGAAGACTCCCCCTTCACATCAATCCACTGGCAGATGGATGCAAACTTCTCAGGAGATTATAATAAACGGCATTTTGCAGAATGGGCAGGCGGGGATTATAACAGAGGTATCTCTTCACTCATTGATCACTGGGTTTCTCATATGCAATCTAATTGCGAAGTACTGCGGTGGTACCCCTTCCTCCAGACAACCGAAGATCTGTTGCTCAACAGGTCATCCGGCCTTCGCTGTGGTTCCGGGATGACAAATTTCACTATCCAGACTGATGGATCGATCATCCCCTGCCCTGTCATGATCGGGATGAACGAATACCTCCTTGGAGATATCAGGTCAGCTGACCCAAACCGCCTGCGCGAAATCCGACCACGCCATCCCTGTACCGGATGTTCAATTGCCGAGTTCTGCGGGGGGCGGTGTCTCTATTCAAACATCATCAGGCCATGGCCTCAGGAAGGAAGAGATGCTGTCTGTTCGACCATTCACCACCTCCGATCAGAACTCATCGCATCCCTCCCGATGATTCGCACCCTTTTAGAGGATGGCAGAATTGATCCGGGATCATTTGCCCATACCAGATATAATGGGTGCGAGATCATCCCCTGAAAGGGGCCCTGCTGAAAAATATTACCCAAATACTGATATAGTTCGATTGCATCAACTTTAGCAGGGATCTGGCATGGGAGAGGAGGAAGGAGACCGGGAGAGGGGCGAGGAGTTCATTGCACGTGCCCGTCTCGAAAAAGATCCGGCACGGAAGCTCTTCTTCGCCACACAGGCAATGGCCTTTCTCCCGGATGATCCCGGTGCATGGATTGAACGAGGAAAAGCGCTCTTAAAATCCGGTATGATCAATGAGGCTGAAGCGCAGATTCTGGAGGTCATCCGCCAGAATCCCGATGAGGGAGAGGGCTGGTACCTGCATGGCATCATCAATAAAATACGAGGAGAAAGGGATATTGCAAAATCAAGCTTTCAGAAGGCAACTGGTGCCATGGCAAAACCCTGTCCCGCCCATTATGCCCTTGGGAAACTGCTCTTTGAAGATAAAGAGTACGAAGAGGCACTCCGTCTCTTTGATGCCGCACTCAGCGAGGACAAGCGGGATCCGGATATATGGTCTGCACGGGCAAGAGTACTTCTTGAAATGAAGCGGTTCAATCAGGCGATCATCTCCTTCGATCATCTCCTTGAGATCCGGCCTGACGATGATCGGGCAAAGGAAGCCCGGAGAATAGCCATCAGGAGGATGAAACAGGACCTTAACAGAACAGAGGAGCGGGACTTTACGCTCCTCCGGGAAGAAGCAGACTATCCGGGTCTTGTAAGAATTCTCTCCCGTGAGAAAAATTCCAGGGCGATGAAGGCTGCTCATGAACTCATCAGGCTTGGAACCGGATCAACACCTTATATCCGCCCACTCCTCTCAAGCAATGATCCGGAGATACGGTTCCGTGCCCTTCATGTCCTTCTCGCCATTGGAGATCCCCGCTGTGCAGGGCTTTTTGTGAGACTGGCATTATCCATGGAGACCCCGGAGGAGGGAGGGGGAGAGAAGACAGCCACTCTGCTTGATGCAATCGGCCGGTCCCTCAGGAGAATAAGGCAGCCTGCCGCAGTATCTGCACTGGAAGAAGCCCTTGCGGGAAGGGATGAGACGAAAATGATCCGTGCGATCAGGCTCGCAGAACGCATCCACGATGAGCGGGCAGTACCCCTGCTCATCAAAGCAGCCACCCATCACTCGATCCGGGTAGCATTTGTCGCCCTGACAGCCCTTGGAACCCTTGGAGATCATGAGGCAATTGACCAGATCTTTACCCACCTCATGAGCCATGATTCATCGATCAGGGGGCAGGCAAAAGAGGTTCTCAGACAGGTGATCCGGCGATCCATTCAAGCCCTGATGATTAGGTATGCATCTGGTGATGAACCGGATCGGGCATTTATCCGGGAGATCCTCCGCTCAATCGGGGGTGATCTGGTACCAGCCATTCTCCGTGAACTCGCTCACCAGGATACACCGGCAATCAGGGATGCTCTCTCGGATGCCCTTGCAGCGGCCGCAGATACAAAATCTATTCATCTGCTGATTGATGCCCTTGCATCACCTGAAGAAGGAGTTCGCCAGGCTCTCCCTGCTGCATTCAGGGCTGTCGGGGTGCCGGCAATCCACCCCCTGATAAAAAGCCTTCTTGATCCAAGGCGGCGGGTTCGTGAACGCACCGTTGAGATCCTGGCTGGCATGGGAAGATCGGCCATTCCATCCCTTATTGTTGCATTGGAATCAAAAGACGATGAACTGCACAAAGGTGCATCGGATGTCTTCATGAGCATGGGAAATGATGCAGTAGCAGAACTTCAGGACGCACTGATGATGAGGGCAAACGATCAGAACGCCACTATTAATATCAACAAGCAGATTAAGGAAATTTTAAAAAAAGAGCGTATGAACCGCCTTCTTGCCGAATACCGCGGTGAAGAGCCCCTGTAAAAACAAAAGAGATAGATGTTATGCTGGATCTCATCTGGATCATACTCATTCTCATTCTGACAGGCATCATTGCCGGTTTTTTTGCAGGCCTCCTTGGGGTCGGAGGTGGGTTTCTCATCGTTCCGGTACAGTACCTCCTCCTTGTTGACGGAGGGGTTGATCCAACGTATGCTATCCGGATTGCATTTGGAACGAGCCTGGCAGTTATTTTTCCGGTATCCTGTGCCGCTGCATGGGCTCATGAGAAGAGAGGGGCAATCGACTGGAATGCAGCTCTTCCAATAGGAATAGCCGGAGTAGTAGGAGGTTTTGCAGGTGGGACCCTGGCGTCGCATCTCCCGGTTGAAATCCTGAAGTCACTCTTTGGGGTGCTCGTCATCCTCGCAGCAATCAGGATGGTGCAGGGCACACCTTCCTCCTGCGGTACAACCAGGAGCGGTTTCTGCCTTTGGACACTGACCGGGATCATTGCCGGCTTTCTCTCAGGGCTCCTCGGACTTGGAGGTGGATTCATCCTTGTTCCGATGCTCCTCCTCATCTTTAACCTCCCGATGCACCGGGCAGTTGCGACATCCTCAGCCAGCATCCTCTTCTTCTCAATCGGCGGTATCGCCGCCTACATGTTTCATGGAGCAATGATAGAAGAGCTTGGAAGAGGATTTCTTGGCTATATCGACATCTTCCAATGGATTCTTCTGACCGGGGCAATGATCCCCCTGAGCCGGGTCGGAGTAGCAACAGCCCACCGGCTCCCTTCAGAGAAGCTGAAGATAGTCTTCGCGATTATGCTGATTGGGATTGGAATCAGCATGATCGGATTATTCCCATGATAAAATATAAAAGAGGTGGTAAAGAAAGGGGGCAATTTAGGGCTCCATAAGCCCCCTTCCTCATTGGGAGATAGTACAATTAATTATGGAGCCCGATTAGGTGCTTAGTCGCTCCCTTCTTTCTTACGTACCCAGTATGTCTCCTCAACCGGAATTACAAAGATGCGGCCGTCACCAACCATCCCTGTTCGTGCAGCTGTCTGGATAATTTCAACTGCACGACTGAGATCCTTGTCCTCGACAATAATCTCGATCTTGATCTTTGGCAGGAGATTCACTTTCATCGTCTTGCCACGATACTGGAGTATGATCCCGCGCTGTGAACCCCGCCCTTTGACTTCCGAAACGGTCATTGCCGGGAAACCCGCATCCTCAAGGGCTTTCTCGACATGTTCGTACCGTTCCGGCCGGATGATCGCCTCAATCTTTTTCATTCTCTTCTCCCTCCATCAACTTCCAATTTTTTCTCCATGCTGGGAGATATCAAGGCCGACATACTCTTCCTCCTCAGTTACCCGCAGGCCGATCGTCTTATGGACGACATAAGCGAGGATGTAGGTTACAACGAATGCATAGATCACTGCTGCAAACGCATCAAGCGCCTGGATACCAAGCTGTGCGGGGTTTCCATAGAGGAGACCATTCACGCCACCTATTGTTGCGGTTGCAAAGATACCTGTTGCCAGAGCACCCCAGAGACCCCCGACTCCATGGATTGCCCATGCATCAAGGGTTTCATCAAGACCTTTCTTGATCCGCCAGAGCATTGCTTTGTAGCAGATAAGACCCGCAACAAGACCAATGACGATCGATGCCATCGGATCGACAAAACCTGCGGCAGGTGTGATTGCTACAAGACCCGCAATAGCTCCTGATATCATACCAAGAGACGACGGTTTGCCATGTACCCATGCTGCAAACATCCATGCCAGCGCCCCGGCAGCAGCAGCTATATTTGTCACTACAAAAGCACTTGCTGCAAGGCCGTCTGCTGCAAGAGCTGACCCGGCATTGAATCCAAACCATCCAAACCAGAGCAGTGCACCACCGATGAGCGTCATCGGGATGTTATGTGGCTCCATCGAATGGGTTCCAAATCCCATCCGCTTTCCGATGACCAGTGCTGCTGCAAGAGCACCAAACCCGGAACTTATGTGAACAACAGTTCCACCGGCAAAGTCAAGCGCTCCAAGCTGATGAGCCCAACCGCCTCCCCATGCCCAGTGAGCAAGTGGATCATAGACGATCGTGGTCCATAGGAGACCGAAGATGATGAACGAGCTGATCTTCACACGTTCAGCCATTGCCGAGGTCAATATCGCAAGCGTAAGCCCGGCAAAGACAAGCTGGAAAACCATGAAGAGAAGATCAGGTATCCCGTCACCATCCATCCCGACTCCATTGAGCCCGAGATAATCAAGGTTTCCTATAAAACCTCCAATATCCGAGCCAAACGCCAGAGAGTAACCTATGATCACCCATTGGATGCTCACAACAGCAAATGCGATCATCGAGAGCGCAAGAGTTGAGATGAAGTTCTTCTTCCGAACCATGCCTCCGTAAAACAACCCGACACCGGGTGTCATCAGCATGACCATAGCAGTTGCAATAAGCACAAAGGCAGTTGCACCTGAATCAAGTACCATTCTGTTTCAACTCCATCCTTCTTTTAATACACGTCATTCATTCATCTGTTCCATCCAAACCCCCATACCGGAGGGCGGGGAGGGCAGCAGCATAAATGCCCAATCTGCCGTTTAAGTCATCCAGTGGGTTCCGAACATGGTTTTTACCATGGATCGGTCATCCACATCCTGTATGACATAGAAGGAAGTTATCTTCTATGCTATATATAAGTTTCCTAAAAATGAATCAAAAACGCCAGATGTCTGCTCACGAACAGCCAGATAGTCTCCACCGGCCATGGAAGAAAAGGAGAGATTTCATTGTACAAATAAAAAAAGAAGAAACCGGTTAGAGATATTTAATAAACAGGAAAAAGTGGTAAAAAAAGGGAGCGCAATCAATAGGTCGCGAGGTATCGTTTTGTCTCCCAGTCGGTGACCGCCGTCCGGAATGAATCGCATTCGATCTCTGCAATCGAGTTGAGGTTCTCGATTACATGAGGCCCAAAGGCATTGCAGATGAGAGGATCATTCATCAGGTACTGGTTTGCCTCAAACAGACTCCCCGGCAGGGTATCAATCCCCTCTTCCTTCCGCTGATCGCCTGTCATATGGAAGATGTTCTTATCAGCACTCTTTGGAGGCTCAAGATCATTTTTGATTCCGTCAAGACCGGCAGCAAGGATTGCAGCAAAGGTCAGGTAAGGGTTGCAGGTTGGGTCAGGGCTCCTGAGTTCCACACGGGTGCTCCGCCCACGCGGCGCAGGCACACGGATCAGGGCCGTGCGGTTTGAAGTACTCCATCCGATGTACACAGGGGCCTCATATCCCGGAACAAGCCGCTTGTACGAGTTGATCGTCGGATTTGCAATCCGTGTAATCGCTTTCACATGCTTCAGAAGACCTGCAATGAACTTCATCGCAACATCAGAGAGCTGTTTTGGTGCATCCGCATCATAGAATGCGTTCTGTCCGTCTATCGTCGAGAGTGAACAGTTCGTATGCATGCCGGACCCGTTGATCCCAAAGATCGGCTTGGCCATGAAGCTTGCATGCAGCCCCTTCTGAAGAGCAATCGTCTTGGTTGCGAACTTGAATGTGATCACATTATCTGCCGTCGTGAGGGCATCCCCGTACTTGAAATCGATCTCATGCTGCGACTCTGCAACCTCGTGATGGGATGCCTCGATATCAAAGCCCATATCGGTTAGTGCGATAATAATATCCCGCCTGACATCCTCGGCGAGATCGGTCGGCGCAAGATCGAAGTAGCCACCTGTATCCTGCAGGTCAAGTGACGGTTTTCCATTTTGCTGGTGAAAGAGGAAGAATTCAAGCTCGGGACCGGTGTTGAAGACATATCCCATCTTAGCCGCTTCCTCAACCTGCCTCCTGAGGATGTAGCGTGGATCACCCTCAAAAGGTGTTCCCTTCGGAGTATAGATGTCACAGATAAACCGTGCAGCCCTCATCACCTCAGGCCTCCAGGGGAGGATTTGATATGTGGAGATGTCCGGTTTCAGAACCATATCCGACTCTTCAATCCGTGCAAAACCCTGAATAGACGAGCCATCGAAGCTTATACCATCAGTCAGGGCTTTTTCAGCCTGCTTCGCAGGGATCGCAACATTTTTCGCCATACCGATGATATCGGTAAACTGGAGCCGAATGAATTTCACCCGGTCTTTCTCAATCTGTTCCAGGATTCTGGACACATCATCTCCTGACATATAGAAGATTACTTCTACTGATTACTATAAATAGTTTATTAAACAACCATGTACATCCGGGAATCATGAAGAAATCATTCCCGTGTGATACTTATGTGTGGCATTATCAGCGTCATTGACAGGTCAAAAGCCGGAATGGATGGATCCCGCATCAAACATGCCCTCTCACTGATGAATGAGCGAGGAAGTGGTGAAGGTGCAGGGTATGCTGCATATGGCATATATCCGGATTATGCCGATTATTATGCCCTCCATCTCTTCTTCAACAATCTGGTGGAACCAAAGGACAAAGTGGATGAGATCCTCAGAAGCTGGGGAGAGATTGAATACGAAGAGGAGATCCCAACCATCGAACAGCCGGATCTCCGCCGCACCCATATCCCCTGGCGATATTTCTTCAAACCCGACTGTAGCCTGATGCCCGGAAGCACAACCCCTGAAGAGGATATCATTACAATGCTCGTAATGAAGATCAATACCTCCATCCAGGGTGCGCTTGTTTACTCCTCAGGAAAGAATATAGGGGTATTCAAGGCATCAGGATGGCCGGAGACTGTTGCTGACTTTTATCAGATTGAACAGTACGAGGGCTACATCTGGCTTGCCCATAACCGGTACCCGACAAATACATCCGGATGGTGGGGAGGAGCACACCCTTTCAATCTTCTCGACTGGAGTGTCATTCACAACGGTGAAATCACCTCATATGGAACAAACCGACGCTATATCGAGAGCTATGGATATACATGCACTATGTTCACTGATACCGAGGTCGTCGCATACCTCTGCGATCTCCTCGGGAGAAAGCACGGGCTCCCGGAAGAACTGATGGTCCGGGCCTTTGCCCCACCTTTCTGGGACGAAATCGATCGGATGAAAGAGACTGATGCCACCCTGAACAGCGCGATCAGGCTGACCTATGGATCAGCACTGATGAACGGGCCATTTGCCATTGTTGTTGCAACAGCTGATGGAATCGTCGGTTTCACCGACAGGATAAAACTCAGGCCGCTGATTGCGGCTGAAGCAGGCGATCGGCTCTACATCTCAAGCGAAGAGGCGGCGATCAGGAGGATGGAGCCCAACCTGGATCGGGTCTGGATGCCAAAGGCCGGCGAACCGGTGATCGGGAGGGTAAAACAATGAGTATCGGATCGATCCCGAGTAAATTCAAAGTCAGGATAGACCCCCCACGCTGCATGCTCTGTGAGCGGTGTATCGAGAACTGTCCCTATGGCACGTATCGCAGGGAAGGCGAGACCATCGTTGTTGATTCGCGGAACTGTGTGGCATGCCACCGGTGTGTCGCCATGTGCCCGCGCGATGCGATCTCAATTGAAGAAAAACCAATCGACTACCGAAGCCACCCGCTCTGGAACAGGGAGGCACGTGAGGCGATCTATAATCAGGCACGGACCGGCCGGATCGTCCTCGCCGGGATGGGAAATGCAAGCGATCTCCCAAACATCTTCGACCGGCTGCTGCTTGATGCATGTCAGGTAACAAACCCGAGTATCGATCCGCTCCGTGAACCGATGGAACTTCGGACATATATTGGCAAGAAACCCAGGAAACTTGAGATCAAACGGGGAAAAAACAGAGATATAGAGCTGGATACCACTCTCTCCCCAAACCTCAAACTGAATGTCCCGATCATGATCGGTCATATGAGCTATGGCGCAATCTCCTTAAATGCCCAGCTCTCGATGGCACGGGCAGTTTCGGATCTGGGGACGTTCATGGGAACCGGAGAGGGAGGGCTGCACCCCTCTCTCAGGGAGTACCAGAACAATATGATCGTCCAGGTCGCCTCCGGGCGGTTTGGTGTCGATATCGATTATCTTGAACGCGGTGCTGCAATCGAGATCAAGATCGGGCAGGGGGCAAAACCAGGTATTGGCGGACACCTTCCCGGCGAAAAGGTCGGTCCCGAAGTTTCACAGACCAGGATGATCCCTGAGAGGAGCGATGCGATCAGCCCTGCACCGCATCATGACATCTACTCGATAGAAGATCTCAAACAGCTGGTTCATTCCCTCAAAGAGGCAACCGAATGGAAGAAACCGGTCTTTGTGAAGATCGCAGCAGTTCATAATGTTGCGGCAATTGCGTCAGGAATTGCCCGCTCCTCTGCCGATGCCGTCGTCATCGACGGGTTCCGTGGAGGAACCGGAGCCGCACCGAGAGTATTCCGCGATCATGTCGGCATCCCCATCGAGGCGGCAATAGCAGCAGTTGACCAGAAACTCAGATCGCAGGGAATACGAAACGAAATCTCGATCATTGCATCGGGTGGGATCAGGGATGCAGCAGATGTCACGAAAGCGATCGCTCTTGGGGCAGATGCGATCTACATCGGAACTGCAGCACTGATCGCAATGGGTTGCCGTGTCTGTGGAACATGTTACCGCGGCCTCTGCCCGTGGGGTATTGCAACCCAGGATACACGGCTGACCCAGCGGCTTGACCCGGATGTCGAATGGCAGCATGTGGCAAATCTGATCCGTGGATGGACACTGGAGATCAGTGAACTGATGGGTGCTGCCGGTATCAACAGCATCGAGAGCCTTCGTGGAAACCGTGACCGGCTGAGAGGATATATGCTGGATGAAGCGATGATGAAAGTGCTTGATGTCAAACCTGTGGGGGCATAACCGATGGATAAAGAACTGGTAATCAATGCAGAAGGTATCCATTATACCCCCCTCAATATCATGATTCGATCGGCTGTCGCACGCGGTATTGACCGGATCAGGATAGAAAATGTCCTTGGACAGAGATTTATTGCAGACGGGCTGAAAGGAAAGGCCAGGCTCACCGTATGCGGAACACCCGGAGGAGATCTCGGGATGTTCATGAGCGGACCCACAATCGAAGTCTTTGGCAACTGCGATCATGCACCCGGCAATACCATGGATGCAGGAGAGATCATCATCCATGGCAGCTCAGGAGATGCGACCGCACATTCAATGCGTGGCGGTATGGTAATGGTTGAGGGAGATATCGGATATCGTGGCGGGATTCATATGAAAGAATATGGTGATCACCGCCCCGTTCTGATTGCAGGTGGAAATGCCTGCTCCTTCCTTGGAGAGTACATGGCCGGTGGAGTAATCATCATCCTGGGATGCAGGGGAGAACGCATCCTCCCTGACCGCGGGGTTGGAACCGGAATCCATGGCGGTGAGATCTTTATCAGAGGTGACATCCCCGGGAGGATCCTCGGTGTCGGTGCACGCAAGGCGGTGGCAACCGAAGAAGATCTTGACAGGATCAAACCACTCATACAAAGATATGCGGAGACATTCTCTGAGGACGAAGAACAGCTCCTCTCTTCTAAATACACAAGGATTACTCCTGCCAGCGGACGACCATTTGCAAATAAATACACCTGGGAGTGAGAGAGCATGAAGGGAAATAGTTATGAAGATCTCAGGCGTGAAGTCTGGGAAACAGACCGGTGCTGTGGCTGTGGTGCCTGTATAGCAGTATGTCCATCTGATGCCCTCATCTTTACCCCCGAAGAAGACGAGCATCCTCATAATCGCAGCTACTGCAAAGAGGCAATAGACGAGGTTCCCTGTGGAGCCTGCTTTGAGGTCTGCCCCCGGGTGAAGATGATACAGGGGCGGGGACTTCTTGGAGAATACCGCTCGATCGTCTCGGCAAAAGCTGGAATTGAGATCCCACTCAGGCAGAGTGGCGGGGCAGTCACGGCGATACTTGCTGATGCCCTTGACAACGGCCTGATCGACGCAGTTGTTACTGTTTCTGAGGATCGTTTCACCCTGAAACCCCGATCAGTTGTGATCACCTCATCAGGAGAGCTGATCGCACATGCCGGAAGCAGGTATGCCTGGTGTGTCCCCCTCCTCACAGCGCTGAAGACGGCCGTGCTTGAGAAGAAATGCAGGAAGATCGCCGTCGTCGGACTTCCCTGCGTTACCGAGGCAGTAGCGGAGATGAAAGCAAGTGGAAACGATCTCATCCTGCCATTTGCGAGATCAATCAGGCTGGTTCTCGGCCTTTTCTGTACAGAGACATTTGACTATAATTATCTTGTACAGGGAATCTTCAGGCAAAAATATCAGCTCCAGCCCCAGGATATCGGGAAGCTTGATATGAAGAAGGGGCTGCTCATAACAAAGACCGATGGCGAAACACTGACGATTCCCTTAAAAGAGCTGAATGAAGCGGTTCGGCCGGGATGCCGGATCTGCACTGACCTGACTGCCAGATCAGCAGATATCTCGGCAGGTGCTGTTGGTTCCCTTCCCGGACATACAACACTTATCATCAGGAGCAGCACCGGAGAATCATTTGTCCAGTCTGCAATTGCATCGGGAGCATTACTCATCAAAGGCGGGATAGATGAAAAAGCGATCGAAGCTCTTGCCGCGAAGAAGGCAGCACGGGGCATCCCAAAACAGTAATTTGATATTAAAAAAAAAAACTATATTCCAAACCCGGGAAGGAAATCGTCACAGGCTAGGGAGCCAGTTGCCGGCACCGGTTCCTGAGTGTGGCAACCCCCACCCCGGCAGCCTTTGCGACATCAGTCTGGGTTCGCCTTGCTCCGGTTTCAAGCGATGCAAGATAAAGAGCAGCAGCTGCAATACCAGCAGCTTCCATTTTTCTTTCTCCTTTCAGCACCGGTCGTCCCGAGAGGATTTCGCCTGCACGTCTCCGCTGGTTTTCATCGATTCCAATGAGATCAGCAATACGACCCAGATGAGAAGAGAGATCGTTTTGAAAGGGTTCAATAACACCGGCATCATCAGATAAACCCACACACGTCGCCGCTTCTCTCCGGGAGAGGCGTGAGAGATGGATGATCGCATCACGGGTCACCGGCAGGCCCTTCTGCTGGCAGGCCCGGTAGAGTGCAGCTACTGAAACAATCTGAGCGGATTGAACAGGAATCCTTCCCACAACAGCCTCTCGTTTGCAGATCTCTTCTGCCTCACCCAGGATTATCCGGGGAAGACCAAGGGCCGATCCCATCCTCTGTATCTCTGAAAGAGCAGTCGAAAGAGACAGCTCCAGATCGGTAGCAGATACAACCCCCGTCTTCTTCCGACGAAGATAATAAAACAATTTAGGATAATCTGCGAGATCCCTCGATCCAGCTGATAATTCTGGTATTCGTACAGCAGAAGAATTCTGTACGAGAGGAAAGAAGCTACTCCCCGCGCTATCGGCACCCTCACCAGTAATGATCGTCGCAGGCTCACGCTCAATATCAGAATCAGATGATTCAGGGAGAACATACTGGCGACTGAGCCTTTCAATGAGCGTGTTTTTTCCGGTTCGGGCAACACCATCATCAGGATTGAGAGAGAGGGCATGCTCATAGGATCTACATGCTTCATCCAGACAGCCAAGCTTCTCAAGTGCAACACCACGGCCGGTCCAGGCTGCCGCAAGATCAGGATCGAGGGCAAGTGCCTTATCATAGGAGAGAAGGGCGTCGTCATATCGACCAAGTCCGCCAAGAGCATTGCCACGGTTTGCCCATGCATGGGCATCGACAGGATTGAACTCAAGGGCTTTATCATATGAGGCAAGCGAATGACCAAACCTCCCGAGTTTTTCAAGGGCAACACCACGGCCGGTCCATACGAGAGGGTCCGTTGAGTTTAGCGCAAGAGAACGATCATAAGAGGCAAGAGCATCCCTGAAACGGCCGAGATTTCCAAGGGCAGTTCCACGGATATACCAGGCAAGGGCGTGATCCGGATCGAGGGCGAGGGCCTTGTCATAGGAGGCTATCGCCTCATTTCTCCGGCCAATCTTTTCAAGAGCAACACCACGGCCGGTCCAGGCATTTGCGTTCTCCGGATCGAGGGCGAGGGCCTTGTCACAGGATGCAACCGCATCCGCATGTCTTCCAATGACACCAAGGGCATTGCCACGGTTTGCCCATGCACATGGATTGGATGGATCAATTTCAAGTGCCCGATCATATGAGGCGAGCGCATCCTCAATCTTTCCGATACCAAGATATGCATTGCCGCGATTATACCAGGCGGTTGCATACCCCGGGTGGATTGAAAGAGCGCTGTCATAGGATCCCAGGGCATCATCATACCGGCCAAGGTTGGCGAGGGCATTGCCGCGATTATACCAGGCCGGCGCATTCTTCGGATCGATTTCGAGGGCCTTCTCAAAGGAATCAAGTGCTTCGGTATATCGGGAGAGTTCTGCAAATGCCACCCCCCGGCCGGTCCAGGCAAGGGCATCACCCGGGTTCATCGACAGCGCCCGGTCATAGGAAGCCAGGGCCTCAGTATACCGGCCAAGTGCCCCGAGTGCGACACCGCGATTATTCCAGGCAACCTCATCTTCAGGGTTGATTGAAAGTGCATGTCCATATGAAGAGACTGCATCGGAATATCTGCCGAGACGGAGGAGGGCATTGCCGCGGCCGGTCCAGCAACTCGCATTCTTCGGGTCCAGTCCAAGGGCACGATCATAGGAGATGAGTGCATCTTCATATTCACACAGGCTCCTGAGTGCGTTGCCACGGTTATACCAGGCATAGGCATTTTTCCGGTTCAGGAAGAGGGAACGATCGAATGAGGCGACAGCATCGGCATACCGGCCGAGATTGGCAAGGGCAACACCGCGGAAATACCATGCTGATGCATCTTTCCGATCGATTCCGAGTGCATGTTCGCATGAAGCGATCGCATCGGCATACCGGCCCAATCCAAGAAGTGCATTACCACGGTTGGTCCATGTATAGCCATCTTCCGGTTCAAGGGTGAGGGCGTGATCAAATGAGGCGAGGGCATCGGCATACCGGCCAAGGTTGGCCAGGCAGGTGCTCCGCCCTGACCAGGCAAGGGCATCATCGGGGTTGAGTGCAATCGCCTTCTCAAATGATGCAAATGCATCCACATAATGGCCGAGATCGGCGAGATCGGCACCACGGTTTATCCAGGCAACAGCATCACCGGGGTTGATGGCTATTGCACGGTCATTTGAGGCAAGGGCATCACTGAGACGGGAGAGAGAGGCAAGAGCAACGGCACGGAAGATCCATGCAAGGGCATCCTCAGTATTCCGGGCAAGAGCCCGATCATATGAGAGAAGTGCATCCTCGTAGTTACCAAGATTCGCAAGCGCAACGCCACGACCAATCCAGACACGTGAATCTCCCGGATCTGAAGAGGGAAGAGCATCAAAAGTGGTGAGCGCATCCTTATACAAACCGTTTTCAATCTCTTTGGTGCTTCTGCCAAGCTTATGTATCGGAATACGCCGTTTCAAACAAATCACCATCAGGTAAACGTCATCGAACCGATCCTGGATATTATTAGGTATAACACCATCTACCCGGAAATAATTGATTATTACCATTCCCGTCAACTACCCGGCATGAAGGCAGGCTATCCATGGCTATTTGGGATGATGTTGATCTGATGTACTGCATTCCCTTCGCATCCATGATCAAAGACCAGCATAGTCCCTCACAGAACGGGTTTTTGTGCCGGAGGGCTCGATTATTCACAAAGATACCGAAGGGCAGCCTATTCCCCACCCATCCTCATGATCCGGACGGCCGGACTTGAGCGCTCAAAGAAGGCTGCCAGAAATTCCGGGAGATCCGGACTCCAGCAGTCGGCACCGGAAGCAACATCCCATCCATGCTCCACCATTGACTTTCTCACATGCTTACCAAGGGCGGCTTCAAGCAGGTCTTTTGAAGAGAGAAGGGTGCCAACCCCGGTATATGGGCGGCGAACTTCAACAATATATCGCCCATCCTCTATGAAAGGACCGGAAAGAGGCTGGTTTTCAATATATTTACGGACAAAGCGTTCAGCATTGTCACTGTTAATCACCGGAGGACCGGTATGCCTGACAACTGGTGGAACCCTATCATTGAGGAGCTCAAAGAGGAGAACGGATCGCTCCTCACCCATATGGCAGTCGATCCGGTTCACAGAGAAGCCCGACCGCTCAAGAAGGTCTCTGATTGCACCACCACTCTTCCTGAGCTGGGGAACTATAGTATCCTGAACATAGGGCGGTGTTGGAAAAGATATGGTATACAGCGCCGATCCCCGTTCGGCAAGTGCCAGTTCCACCTGCTTTTTGGTAAATGAGACTGGACGGTGAATCGTGAAAAATGCCTCTGTCGGGTCATGCAGGTATGCGCGTGAAAGCTCTATGAAGGCGCACATCCGGTCAAGTGAGAGGGCTGCAGCGACATTCCGGTTTGGATCGGTTGGATCGACCACAACAAGCGGCTCATCAAAAAAGCGCTCCCGGTGATTCTCCGGATCGATCAGAACCCTGGGCCTCCATTCTGTTGCCGCCCTGATAAGCTGATTGAAACCACCGTAATGAAGGACAAGGAGTTCGCAGAGATAGCCTGAGAAGCCTTCAGTCATATGATCTGATCCATACACGCCTCCTGCTTTGGTAAACTGCTTCATCAGCAGGGCATCATCGACATATCCGGCAATACGGGGGATAATATACCGGGTATGAAACGGGGTTCTGTCCACCGCACTCTTGATCTCACGTGCAGATGCCACATGATAGCAGGGAACGAGATCGATTTCGAGGTCAAATATACGGGCATTTAAGTACGGATGCTCGGCATACTTCTCAACAGCAGTCCCCCCGAAATGATCGACGACAGCACGCCCAAGCGCAATCCCATCCTTTGCCAGATCATCACGGGAAAGATCCGCTGGAAAAAGCATGAAGATATCAAGATCACGATCGCCCCGGACAAATGTTCCCCGTGCAACCGATCCGACAACCATGGAGGGACGCTGGTGATACTCTATGAGGTACGCAATAATCCGCTCCGAGATGGTACGGAGATGTTCCACCTCCTCAGGTGTCGGCCTGATTCGGGTAAGGATCTCCTCTTCAAAGGCGGTTCTTGTCACAGCTGCACCTCGCTGATCGTCTCATAGACAGGACCCTGGGGAGTCAGTATACTCTTCTTCAGGACAATCCGGTCAACAGACATCCTTCCCCCGTCCCAGGAAGAGAGAGGAGCAATTACACGAGGAATATCGGGGTGGTACTTTTTCACCCGCGCAATTGTGATATGCGGACGGAAAGGGCGGGTTTCACGGGAGAAACCAAGCGGAGCAATTGCTGATTCAACTGCATCTGCAAGCGCGGCAGTCTTTCCCCCATCCTCCACAACTGCCCAGATCACCCGCGGGTGTTCTGGATTGTTTGCCGATATGCCGGTGATTGAAATCGAAAACGGCGGGAATGTAACGGTTTTGAGCTCTTCACTCACCCTGGCAACCTGATCGGCAGGCAGTTCTCCAAGGAATTTCAGGGTGATATGAAGGAGCTTTGGATCTACAATAGAAAGCCGTCCGGAACACTGCCGCAGTGGCTCCTGCACGATAGAAAATGCCTCACGAAGAGAAGCTAAAAGATCAATTGCCACAAACGCCCGCACCATAACCAGATACCCTTAATTACGTTTTCGTCACAGGAGGGGAAATATCTTCACCTCCTGTTCTGTCTGGAGAGGAACAGATATCAGATGATAAATAAGAATAAAGGGTAGGTATAGATCTATACTCATAGCTGGAGATGCGTCATGTCTGAAGTTCACGATATCATTGTCTATTCACTCGAAGTCTGTCCGAATTGTGAAATACTCAAGCAATACCTTCAGGACAATACGATCCCCTACATGGAACGAAGCCTTGAGGATCCCGAAGCTCTCACCGATCTGCGAATGAACGGCATCTTTGTGATGGAAGCACCAGTACTTCAGGTCGGGGATCAATACCTCACGTCACAGGAGATCTTTGAAAATGGTGCTGTATTGACATCGATAGCCGAAATCTGCCGACGGTGAAGTCTGCATGAAAGATACGCGGCAGTCAACACTTGATGGGGCATTCCAACCCCCGATGCCCAGGGTGCGGACTTCCCAGGGTCACATGAGGGACTGGGATCGCCAAAAGATTGTTCAGCAGATCCTCACTGAGACCCGCCTGGTCGAGACCTTTTATGGCAGGGAGGGGGCAGACACCGAACTCGCAGAACGGATAGCGCAGAGTGTCGAGAACAGGATCAAGCAACTCGGCCTCACCTT
>Ga0163225_100068_pt1 | contig 32492 bp, 22 predicted proteins | sample MSEWel2016_04_06_2_FD_113145 | JGI IMG/M metagenome (GOLD analysis project Ga0163225, IMG submission 113145) | Subsurface microbial communities from deep shales in West Virginia, USA - MSEEL Well Study Marcellus 5H_2016_04_06 ... | reverse complement strand
GGAGTCCCGATTGTGCTTTTTGTTGGTTTTTAGGGTAAAAACCTTACAAAAGCCACTTCGGGATAACTGATTCAAAAACGAGAATAACAGTTTACCCCGATTTTTCTTCGGGGCAGTAGTTGGCGTTTTCTTGCAAAGACTATTTAATGGGTTTTTTTAAGGAAGCTAAAGGGCAAAAGAACAAGTCTGAAGCGGCAAGTTATTTCGGCACAACTTTAAGCTTAGAAATGTTTGCTGCGGACAGTTTCTTGATAAAATATCTATATATTTGCATTTGTATATTCAAAAAGGAACTTATGCAATTTAAGAAATTGGAATTAGAAGGGGAGAAAGGCATCAAAGGCCTTTTGAAATCTAAGCATTTTAAAACATCACTCATCAGTATTGCAGTGGGAGCTGCTGCCGGATTTGGGTACTACTACTTTACCGGAGGACAATCGTTAGATGCAATGACATTCAATGAAATTGTTAAACATGTTGTGTTGGGCGGGTTTTTTGGATTTTTTGTGACCAACAGTCCCTGTGCAAGAGGAAGATGCTGATATTCTGATTTGTTCTTACTCAGGTTCTCCAAAGAGTCTTATTTTGTCGCCTTCGCCTTCCACCCGGATGGCCCGAACGGTTTGAAAGGTATTTTTTGTCAGTCCATTGGCTTTAAGGCGAAAAGGGATATAATGCTCCCCGTATCCGGTAGCGAACCCGTTTTTATCAATTTTTTCTATCAGTACCCGCTCTTTTAGGCCCAAAAACCGGGTGTAATAATTTTTTTGATTTTCTTCAGACAGCTCTCTGGTGGCTGCTGAACGTGAGGTTTTTATTTTTTCAGGCACCTGATTTTCCATTCGCTCCGCACGGGTTCCCTGGCGAACAGAGTACTTGAAGGTGTGAACATGGCTAAATTGGAAACGTTTTACGGCCTCCAGGCTTGCCTGAAAATCCTCATCGCTTTCACCGGGGAAGCCCACAATCATATCGGTTGTGAAATTAAAATCGGGACGCACTTTTCTGAAGCGTTCGAGGATGGATGCAAATGTTTTCAGGCTGTACATTCGTCGCATACGCAGCAAAACGTTGTCGGAACCACTTTGCAGACAAAGATGCAGATGAGGTGCCAGTTTGGGATGTTTGAAAAGATTGTAGAACCGTTCACCAAACCCATCGGGCTCCAGCGATGAGATACGCACCCGGAAATCTCCCGGGATATTGAGAATGGCTTCCACCACATCTTCAAAGGTTTTGTCTTCCCAGCGGTATCGTCCGATGTTTACTCCCGTTATTACCAGTTCTCTGAAACCGTTATCGAGCGTTTGTTTTACATTTTCCAGAATCTGAGGAAGAGGGCGACTCACAGCGCGCCCCCTTACCGTTGGGATAATACAGAATGTGCAGTAGTTATCGCATCCATTCTGTATTTTTATGGCACTTCGTGTATGCAGACTTTTGTCAACGGCACTGTACCGGAATACATCACCGCTGGTGTCAGAAGGGTGCAAAATTTCTCCTCTCAGATGGGCGTCCACCAGGTCACGAATATTTCCTTTGCGGTTGTTCTCCACCACATAAGTGATTTTTTGGTCACTTTCCAGTTGTTCCTTGTGATTGTTGGCCATGCATCCGGTCACCACTACCACAGCTCCTTTGTTGTTGCGGGCTGCCTGATTGATGAAGTTACGTGACTTCTGGTCGCTTTGGTTGGTCACTGTACAGGTATTTACCACCACGATATCAGCTTTATCCTTAAAATCGACAATCTGATAACCGGCCTGGTCGAATTGAGTAGCAAGGGCATCGGTCTCATACTGGTTTAGGCGACAACCTAACGTTTTAAATGCCACTTTGCGACCTGCCCCGGGCGAAAGTGTTATTAATTGAGGTTCCTTTTGTGAAATAACAGAATCCATTGTTGATTTTAATTAACTGTTTGTAGTTTTGATGAAGCCTACACTTCCTTTGCCGAATAAATTTGTGAGAGTTCCCCGCTGAGAGACATATCTGCTGCAGAGGTAATCTTTACCTCAACAATTTTGCCCATCAGTTCGGGGGCGTATCTGTCGAGGCGTACCGTAATTTTGCCTTCGGTTAGTCCGTTGTTGAAGCCGGTTTTCCTGTCTTTTCCATTGACCAGAACCTTCAGGGTTTTGCCCACAAGTTGCTCATTGTAAACTCTTGTGTGTTGTTTCATGGTTTCAGAGAGCGTATGAAGCCGTTCTTTCTTGATTTCCTGATTCACATCATCGTCCCAACGATAGCTGGCAGCACCGGGACGTGGCGAATACATGGCAATGAAGGCCATATTGAACTTGAATTCGTTAACAGCAGCTACTGTGTTTTGAAAGGCTTTTTCATCCTCACCGGTAAAACCTACAATGATGTCGGTAAAGAGTGTTGCTTCGGGAATCAGTTCCCGGATCTCCTGCACAATCTGACGATATCTGGTCATGGAGTGTTTTCGGTTCATTTTTATCAGCACTTTGTCGTCTCCGCTTTGCATGGGCAAATGAATCTGTTTTGCCAGGCAGGGGTATTGTGCAATGACTTCAATGACTTCCCGGTTCATGTCCTGAGGATGCGGAGAGGTAAAATAAACCCAGAATTCTTCTTCAGAGGCATTGCCCAGCTCACCGATTTTTCGAAGCAACTCAGCAAAAGAGATTTCTTCTCCTTTTTTGTCTAAACCGTAGGAGTTAACATTCTGGCCCAGAAGTGTAATTGACTTGTAGCCCTGATTTACCAGATGGCGCACTTCATCAACAATTTCTTCAGAGGGGCGGGATACCTCTCTTCCACGAGTGTATGGGACGGCACAAAAAGTACAAAACTTATCGCACCCGTTCTGAATGGGTACAAAAGCTTCGATCGAGGAGTGGTATTTGGGTTTGATGCCCCAAAGTCCAATGATGTTCTCGTTTCCTGGCGTCCGAAGTTCCGGCAGACTGAGAGATGCTTCATTGACTACACCGTAATTCCGAATCATGTCGGGAAGCTGAGGCAATTCGCTCATGGCAAAAATGATATCGAACTGCTTCAGGAGTTTCTCTTTGTCGGTGGGCAGAATACAACCCGATATAAAGGTGATGAGGTTGCGCCTGTTTTTCCATCGGTTCCATTGAGCGATCTTGTTATATACTTTGTCGATGGGCTTCTGACGAACCGAGCAGGCCAGCATCCCCAGTAAATTGGCTTCTTCTTCATTGTCGGTTCGTTCGTAACCCATTTTCTCCAAAACAGCACTTACACGCTCACTGTCGGCAATGTTCATCTGGCATCCCAGTGTTATCAGGTGGTACTTCATCTTTTCGATTTCCTTTGTTGATTATCGGGTGCAAAGATAATTAAAAAGGATAAATGGATGAAAGAATCCTGAAACAGAAGTGTTTCATCCACCCGGGGAAGGACTCCTGAAAAGCATGAGATGGTGAGCACAGGATAAAATACTATTGTTTTTCCGGATACCGATGATTGATAAAATTTAAGACAGATTGTGTAGTTTGTTTTTCCCGATTTACCTTATGAGGTTAATTTATTAACTTCGTGCAAACAATGGAAACAATAGAATTCATGAGAAATACCACCGAATATAAAAAGTCGGAAAGACGATTCAGTTTTGTTCAGCGGGTTAGCTTTGTCCTTCTGGCTCTGATACTTTTTGTTTACGGACTTATTGCTGTCCGCAATTTTTTATGGCCAATTGCTTTTGGGTTTTTACTGTCTTATCTGTTTTTTCCGGTGGGTAACTGGCTGGAAAAGCACAAAATTCCGCGGATTCTGGCCAATTTTATTGCCATTATACTTGGCTTGGGAGTTTTATTCAGTCTTGGTCTGTTTGGCTACAGTAAAATTACCCCGATTGCAGGAGACCTGCCTCAGTTGGCCGAGAGTGGATTGCGAAATCTGGCCGATTCCATATCAGGAATCAGTGAGCATTTCGGTTTTGATAAGGAGGAAACGCGTAACCTGATAAAAGAACAGGCAGGAAACCTTTTGGCTTCAGGCGGGCAATATGTGCAGGATATTTTTAATGCTACCACCAGTACGATTGTGAGTTTTGGCCTACTGCCGGTTTATATATTTCTGTTTTTATATTACCGAACCAAGTTTGCCTATTTTATAATGATGATTTTTGGCAGGGAAAACAGGCAGGAAGTAATCAGTGTTCTAAGGGAAGTCTCCAGAGTTTTCGGACGATATATGGCCGGCGTTCTGGCGGTGGTATTTATTCTTTGCATCATCAATTCCACCGGACTGATGATTGTGGGAATTCGATATCCAATAGCATTGGGAATTATCTCCGCAGTTTTTAATTTTATTCCCTATTTCGGAACTTTACTCGGCGGGCTTGTTCCGCTGTTGTTTGCCTTGGTTGGAGAGAATAATCCGACCATGGCTTTTCATGTGGTGATTCTTTTCATTATTATTCAGTTTATCGAAAACAATATTTTAACGCCCAATGTTGTGGGTGGGAATGTTCGGGTGAATCCCTTTTTCATCATTACCGGCCTGGTGGCTGCCAGTCTTATTTGGGGTATTCCCGGCATGTTACTTATTGTTCCTTTCCTGGCCATTGCGCGTATTGTGTTTTCTCATGTGGAGTCCATGAAACCTTATGCATTTTTGTTGGGCGACCAGGGAACTGCCAGGCATTCTATCTCCATTAAAAATATCCGAAAAAGGATGAGAAGCATTTTCAGTAAATAGTGCTTGCAAGAAAACGCCAATTGCTGCGTTGGGCTTGCCATCAAAACAGTCATTTACGAAAAGTAAACTCCTGCTTTTCAGGCACCACCCGCCTTGCACTTGACGTTTTCTTATTAAGCACACCTAAAAAAACAGAAGTTTTCTTGCTGGCACTAAATAGTTTCTGTCCATAAAGTACCACTTGCGTCGTTATGCTTGGTGCCAAAATACTCATCCCGAAGGATCGGGACTCCGTTTTTGGCGGCTTCGCAAGCCTGGCAATTGGCACTTTCTGACCAGAAACAGCTCTAAAAACAGAATTTGCTTAGTTTATGGACAGGCACTAAATAGAGTCCGTCTATAAACTCACAAAAATATTTTCACAATATCTGTGTCTGTTTAGAAAGTGCCAGTTACAAAGCCTGCCCCGATTTTTCTTCGGGGGCTTGCGAAGCCCGAAAATACGCAGTCCCGAAGTAGCTTTTGTAAGGTTTTTTGAAAAAAAACCAACAAAAAGCACAATCGGGATGAGTAATTTCGGACGAGCGTGACGCAGCAAATGGTACTTTATGGACATACTAAATAATTTTATCACACGTAATTTATTCTTTTTACCGGGCAATTACTTTCTTTGCAGATTCTTGTGACAATAGTCTGTTAAACTTTTAATTTTAAATCACTATTGTCCGGGAAAACTATTATTTTGAAAGAAGATTGCTTCGCTCTGCTCGCAATGACTCTGCCAACCCTCAATATCCTGCAAAGGCCTGTCATTGCGAACGTAGTGAAGCAATCTCAAATTTTTAACCGGACACCAGTGATTTTAAATGAATGTTTTCAATAAAATTCAGAATTTAAGTGTTATTCGATTTTTCTAATCTCTAACCTTTAAAATTTTAACGGTCTATTGTTGTGAATAAAGTGTATCAATCTCTGAGGATTTGTCTGCCTCAGCCTCAATCTCAATCTCAATCTCAAATTCAATGGCAAGAAGAGAAAAACGTCAAAAAAGTAAAGGTTCTGCCGGAAATAACCGGAAATCCGGTGAGGATTTTCTGGAACAGAATGCCCGGAAACCTGGAGTAATAGAAACCGAGAGCGGACTTCAGTACACGATAGTGGAGGAGAAGGAGGGAGAGAAGCCTGATGAGTGGAGTACCGTGGAGATTCATCAGCGGGCTCTATTACTCAATGGCACCCTTTTGGAAGACACCTATATAAAAGAAGGTACCAATGCCCAAATAATCTCATTTACAAAGTTCGTTGAGATGAATGAGATTGAGAAGCGGGAAGAATAATAGCTTCTTCTGAATGCTATTCCCGGTAGGGATAACAGCAAAAATAAAACAGCAGCTAAAGCAAAATTCATGGGTTAGGAAATGGTTTTGGGGAATTAGCCCTCGCGTAGAACAAGTTGCCTGCTTTGATTTGGCTTATTGGACGGAATGCTAAGTTTGATTTTTATGTGTGGATTTTTTCGTCCTGCTTCATGAAGGCGTTTTAATATTTTTCTTCCTGTTTTTTCATTGGAAAAGAGTTTTTTACCGGTTTTTGATTGTGCAGCTTTCATGTTCTTCTTTTTTGAGATATTTCAAATATACAAAGAAAAGGATAATAGGAAAGAAACTTTCTGTCGATTTTTAAGAATCAATTGTTTAACCTCTCAAAAGTAGAGCGCTATGGTGCAATGATAATTATTCCTAAATTTGCAGCCGAATTTAAACAATGCATCGACAATGGCTCAGAAACCATCAATACCTAAAGGAACACGCGATTTTACGCCCGACGAAATGGTGCGGCGCAATTATATCTTCGATTCAATTAAGGACGTTTTTCAGCGGTATGGATATATGCCCATCGAAACGCCAGCCATGGAAAACCTTGATACGCTCCTGGGAAAATATGGTGACGAAGGGGATAAGTTACTTTTCAAAATCCTCAATTCAGGAGATTTTCTAAATAAGGCTGATGATGGATTGCTGGCCCAAAAAGATTCGAACCGGATAACCGGGCAGATTAGTGAAAAGGGACTGCGTTACGATTTGACTGTACCTTTTGCCCGCTTTGTAGTACAGCACCAAAATGAGCTTTCTTTCCCCTTTAAACGTTATCAGATTCAGCCTGTTTGGCGGGCCGACCGTCCCCAAAAAGGACGTTACCGTGAGTTTTTTCAATGCGATGTGGATGTGATTGGCAGCGACAGCCTGTTCAACGAGGTGGAGCTGATTCAGATTGTGGATGAGGTGTTTCGAAAGCTGGGAATTCGGGTGGTGATAAAACTCAACAACCGTAAAGTTCTTGCGGGAATTGCCGAAATTATCGGAGAGGCCTCGCGTTTGACAGACATCACTGTGGCCATCGATAAACTGGAAAAAATAGGTCTGGAGAAAGTGAATGCCGAATTATCCGAAAAGGGTCTGACCGATGATGCGATTGCAAAACTACAACCTATTCTTTCACTCAGCGGTTCCAATAACGGGAAACTCGACCAGCTGGCCAATATTCTTGTTTCATCGGAGGTAGGCACAAAAGGGGTGGAGGAGCTCAGGGAGGTACTAAACCTTGTGGATAGTATTGATGTGGGAACAGGGGTGGAGATGGACCTCACTCTGGCACGTGGACTCAACTATTATACCGGAGCTATTTTTGAAGTGAAGGCTCTCGATATGCAAATTGGCAGCATTACCGGAGGAGGTCGTTACGATGACCTGACCGGGATTTTTGGACTAAAAAATGTTTCCGGTGTGGGGATTTCCTTTGGTGCCGACCGTATTTTTGATGTCATGAACCAGTTGGAACTTTATCCTCCAGAGGTGACCAGTACCACCCAGCTTATGTTTGTGAATTTTGGCCCAAAAGAGGGAGCGCATTGCCTGAAAATTGCTGCTCAGCTTCGCAAAGAAGGACTGAAAGTGGAGGTTTACCCCGACAGTGCCAAAATGAAAAAGCAAATGACTTATGCCAACAAGAAAAATATCGGTTTTGTGGCATTGGTGGGCGAAGAAGAGATGAATGCCGGAACCGTTACACTCAAGAATATGGAAACCGGAGAACAGCAATCTGTGAAGACAACTGATATCGTTTCGAATTTTACAGAATAGAATTACGGGAGATTTAATTTATTCTGGTTTATTCATGCGATGACCAGTTTCCACGAAACTTTGGAATTGCAAATATGAGATTTAAATAATTTGCAAACCGATGAGGTCCTGTGCAATTCCGGGATAATAAGAATATTGTGCTTTTACAACTTTTTTCGCGCAATATTTTTTTGCGGGTGTTTTCAGGGTATTCTGCGGCTGATTGCCATCCCTTTTCATCGAACAGATTAATTGATTTTTTCATGATATTACCCTCCGTTTTTTAATAAATTTACTACACATAATTCCATTATGCAATCCTTAAATGGATTAAATTCAGTTAAATTCCGGTATAAGCCAAAACGTATTGCAAAAACTGACTTTATGAAGCACTCTTTTTTAGTGTTTTTTTTAACTTTACTAATAATAAAGATGATTTTTTAAGAAATAATTGTTTTCTGCAGGTAATAACTATATGAAACAGTTTCTTTAAGTAGGCAAATCTAATCTTTGTTTCCCGCAGTTTTATACTTTCGTTTTTTGAAAGAACCATTCGTGGGGGTAACTCTGTTTTTGTTAGAGTCAAAATGGAGTCTTTAAAATAGTTTAATACTAACCTTGATTGTTGAAATCATTAATTAAATTTCCTTATGAAAAAGAATTTTATTGTATTTGTACTTCTTCTTTTCGGTGTTACTGTGACAGCTGGAACTAAGTCAGAAGAAAAAGCAAAAGAGGCATTAAAGGTTGCCAGCATTGCAAAAATGTCTTGGTCGTTTTGGAATGAGTTAAATTTGCAACCTGATAATTATGTAAAAAATTCCAGTGGAAAAATTGTTGGTCAGGATTTTTTATATCCATTTGAATCAAAATATTATAGGATAGATCTGGTTTGGGATGAAGATATTCCGACAGAAGTTGTTTTTAATGATAAACGGACTAGTGATGGGAGAATTAGCAAGGATAAAGGTTCTCTTTTTTGGGAAGGTGATCAGTTGGTGCGTATAAAAGTGGAAGGCTCAAGTGATTTTGATTATGATATTGAATATGCTGGAAGTTTATTGATATTAAAGCAAAGAAAAGCTATTAGCGAGAAGTATAAAGTAGTTTATGAAGCATTTTTTGCTGAAGATATATTGAGAAAAATTGAAAAACATATTTATAAAGGGACTAAAAAGATTGTCAATGGCATCAGAGAATATGCGAACACCGATAAAACATGGTCTGTGCATATCGTTGCCTCTAAATTTGGAAAACCGCTGAAACCTAAATTCGAGAGCATAAATGTCAATTGTTATTATAAAGAATTATCTCCAAATTCATTTGAGGTAATGGGATTTCAAAATGGGAGAGTAAAGAAAATGTATTATATGTATAATGAGGAAGGACAGCTAATCTCTAAAAAATACCCAACATTTGATGGTGATGATGCAGAAGAGACATATTCTTATATTGATAATCGTCTTTTTCAAAATGCAACAATTGTTACAACGGACGGGACTTTTTTAGAGAAAAAAATGGATGTGTTTTTTGACGTGTCTGATCAGGATGAATCGACCCCCTCCTATGAAAAACTGGAGGGACAATATGAATTTAACTCGAATGATGAGTTAATCTATGAGCGCAGAGGTACCAGATATCGTAGGAAAATAAATGGTAATTGGACTACCTGGCAACAAATGGGATATTAGAATAAATCGCGCCGGAAACCATTGAGCTTTAGGCTTTCCGGCGCATTTTTAGCCTGGTTTATTCATGAGTTATTTGTGAATAAGGTAGGTTAAGAAATTTTGATGCTCTTCGGCGGTTTGGGCTTTACCTCCTCTGTTTTTGGCAGGGAGATGGACAAGATACCGTCTTTGTATGTGGCGGCAATATCTCCCACTTTTACCAAATCTTCAGAGATGTTGAAAACTCTTTGGAATGACTGGTAATTAAATTCACGACGGGTCACTTTTCCTTTCTTTTTTTCTTTATGTTCTTCTTTCTTTTCAGAAGAAATGGTCAGTTTCCCATTTTGATAATCCAATTTAAAATCTTTCCGCTCCATGCCGGGAGCGGCCACTTCTACTGTGAATTCATTGTCGTCTTCCTTCACATTTACTGCTGGTAAAGTGGATTCCGTTTCCGCAAAGTTGGACATTCCCCAATCCATCAAATCCCCATTTAAGAAATTATCGAAAAATGAGGGCACTGAGGGGAACAAATCGCGGTTAATTCTTGCAAGTGTCATAGCTATTCCCTCCATTTTTGGTTCGACATAAGAATTGATTTCGCTTTATTTTTTTCAAATTATGTGCCATGAGATAATCTTATATTTTTCGATTTTATTAGGCCGAAAATAAGGTGATTGCATCTTTAGCAATTCTGCCAAAATGTAATCTTTTTTTTGTGTGCTATCTGGCATTTTGACAGGGTTTGTGTATTTTAGTGCAAAACAATCCAGATGTGAAACAGGATGGGGCTTTTTCCACTTTATAAATTCCTTTATTCAAAGGCGGTTTTTGAAATTCCGAACATGCGATACAAGTTACAGCCTGCTTATTCTACCGAGGTTCGCTTCAGGAAATCACTAGTAAACAGAAGGAAGTTTCTCGACAAGTTGGAAGCGTATTGAAATTATGATTTTTAAACCTTTTGAGCAGATTCCCTTGAATTGGTTTTTAATGACTGGCATCAAAAATCTGAATTGGTGGAAAAATTGCATACTTTTAGTTTGTAGTTGTTGAACTTTTGGCTTGTTGCAGTGCTTTAGTGGTATGCAAAATTTGTTATGGTGAATTTCAGTAATCAATATATTGTCAAATTACTTCTTTTGTGGATGGCATTGAGCCTTTCGCTTACCGCTTATTCTCAAGAAAACGCGGAAATAAGAAATCTCAAAATCAAAGGAAATAAAGCTTTTGACAATGGCGAGTTGTTGGAAAAGATCAGCTTTAATAAAGCTTCCTGGATAGGAAAACTTTTATTTAAGCAGGAACCTTCCTTGTACAGCGCGGATGCCTGGGAGATGAATAAAGCTCAGTTGGAGGCTTTTTATCAGGCCGAGGGCTATCTGCATGTACAAATTGAAGAACCTGAAGTGGAGATGCATCCCCGAAAATATAAGGTGGACTTGTTGATTCGAATTGTTGAGGGGGAACCGGTTACGGTTGATGAGGTTGGGTTTTCTACCCTTTCGGCTGGTCGGGGTGATTCGCTATTGAAGGAAAATTCGTGGCAGAAACAGAACGGTGAGTTGAAGACCATTGAAGGCGAGCGATTCAGAGATAAAAATGTTGGAAGTGATCAGGATGTGATTGCTCACTGGTTTGCTTCATTGGGATATGCTTATGTGGATGTGCAGCCCTCTGTTTTACTTTCCGGCGATACGATGATGGCTGATGTGAAGTGGAATATTGATAAGGGGCCTTTTTGTCGTTTTGGGGAGTTAACCGTTGAAGGACTGGAGAGGACTCCTTTGGAAGCCATCCGAAAACAAATGACTGTCGGAGCCGGAGATGTTTACAGTTCGGAAGAACTTTCACAATCTCAGAAGCATATTTATGAACTGGGATTGTTTCGCATTGCTTCGCTACAGGCCGGACTGAATAATCGCCAGCGGGATACTATTCCCCTTAAACTTATCATTGAAGAAGCTCCCAGGTGGTCTACCCGATTTGGGGTGGGTTATGGCCGTGAGGATAAGTTCAGAACTTTTGTGGATGTGACCTATCTTAATTTCCCGGGACGTACCATGCGGTCAAATTTTTATGCGAAGCATTCCGACCTGGAGCCTTATCGCTTTGAGGCCAAAATTACGCAACCGGCTATTCTGGGTCCACGGTCGTCTCTCGAATTTAAGCCTGTGATACGACGAAGAAAAGAACCTGGTTTTGAGTCTTTTTTATGGGGAGGTGATTTGGCACTGCATCAGAATTTTAGTGATTATCTGACTGGATCGGTGGCGCTCTATTTTGAGCGTGTGGATATTGATATTACTTCTGAATTTGAGCGTTCACTGCGAGACCTTAATCAGTCCACCTATTCCAAAAACGGGGTTTCTCTGGGGTTACTCTATTATACGGCATCCCCCAGATTCGACCCTTCGGAAGGATGGTCTCTGGCAATTAATAACCGAACCAATACCTCTTTGTTTGATTCGCCCTATCCGTTTCTGAAATATTTGTTTGAGATAAAAAGGTATCAGCCTTTATCCAGTGGATTTGTGCTGGCCATGAGATTGAAGGCCGGTAGCATTATACCTTCGGGGAATGGCACGGTTTCTCCTTTTGAGGAGCGGTTCTTTGCCGGCGGAAGTCAGTCGGTACGTGGTTGGTCCCGTCAAATGCTGGGGCCGCTTGATGAGAAGAATATTCCTATCGGGGGTAATGCAATATTGGAAGGTAGTATCGAACCTCGTATAAAGATTTTTGGGCCTTTGAGTATGGTGCTGTTTATGGATTATGGAAATGTTTGGCGTAAAGAGAATACCTTTAAATTTGATGAGATTCGGTTTGCGGCAGGAACGGGAATAAGAGTCTCCACGCCAATCGGGCCTGTGGGTATTGATTTTGCACGACCGGTTTTTGATGATGAAAATAAATGGCAGTTTCATTTGAATATTGGTCATGCTTTTTAAAATAATAGATCGTTAGATTTTTAGATATAAGATTCAAGATGAATTCTATAACATTGATAATCCGATTATTGGAACAAATACCTTGCAATTTACAAACAATTAAGCATTAAGTGATTACAAAAGTTTAACGGACTATTGTTAAAAGAATTGAGTGATAATATAAAAATATGAAGGAGAGAGGTTCTTCCATTGAATATGCATAAAATACTGAATTATATATTATACTTTTTCGCAGGTCTTCTGATCCTGGTTTTGCTGCTGTTGCTTTTTACCCAAACCCCGGTGTTTCGGGGAATTGTACGCAGTCAGGTCGTCAAGATTGCCAATGAGCAATTGAATGGTGAAGTGACCCTTGAGGACGTGGAGGGGAGTTTCTTTACCAGTCTGACCTTGAATGGGTTGTGGGTCGGGAAAACCCGGCAGGACACCATTCTTTCTTTCGATCGGCTGGCTTTGCGTTATTCTTTGTGGCCGCTGCTTAATGGCAAAGTTTCGGTTTCTTCCATCGATCTGGAACGACCTTTCGTAAATCTGGTGCAAAACCCCGATTCTTCCTGGAATTTTCAGGATATCCTTCCTGCTTCTGATGAAGAGCCTGACACTTCCTCCACTCCAATGAAGATGACTTTTAAACTGGGCTCTTTAAACCTAAGTGATGGTCACATCAATGTGTCGATGTCCGATACGCTGGTTCCGAAATTCATTTCCGGATTAAACTTAGAGGCAGGAGGAAGGTACAGTTCCAATCAGATGGAATTGGATTTAACACATCTTGGATTTACGACGCCTGAAGGTATAACTGACTTATCTCATTTTCAGGTTTGGGTGGGACAGCAGGATTCCGTATGGACAGTTAAAGACCTGGCGCTGGTGACGTCTCTCAATCGCTTTGATTTTTCCGGACAGTATGCCGGATTGGATTCTCTTTCAGGGGATTTGAATACAGAGCCTCTTCAGTTGGAAGAGTTTGCCTGGGTAATTCCGGACTTCCGGTTGGGAGTGACCCCAAAAATCAGCCTACACGCTGATGTGGAGGAAAATAATTTGAGTATAGACCTGGAAGTTGCTCATCAGAATCAAAAGGTAAGCCTTAAAGGTTGGGTGTTTAACTTCACTGATGCGCTCAGCGATTCATTGCGTCATCAATCGAATTTGGATATTCAACTCATTTTTCAGAATCTGAACCCGGAGGAATGGTTGCTCCTGTCGGATCTGCCACTTATTATTAACGGCAATCTTCAGATTTCAGGAAACGGATTGGCAGGCAGTCGGCGGCCATTCATACTGAAAGGTAATTTGTCGGGTACAAAATGGGATCAGTATCGGTTTAATAAACTTGGCCTTAATGGGAGCTTTCTGGATGGGCAAACCGATGTGCATACCCGTTTTTCTGTCGATTTTGGGACTTTCGACCTGCGGGCATCTGCTAACCTGAAGAGAGCAAATTCTCCGGTGGCGATTGATCTGAAAGTGGAAAGCTTCCCGGCAGACAGGTTTCTGCCCGAGTGGGGCGATAGTACTTTACTTAACATGAATTTGCAGGCCAGGGGAACAGGTCAGAATTTTGAGTCGTTGAATGCCGGTTTCTCCTTTTTGATGCATCACTCCATTGCCGCCCGGGTGCCCGTGGACTCGTTATTGATGTCGGGCCGGATTAAAAAAGGAACGGTAATCCTGGATACTTTGCAACTTAAGAATTCATCGATAGAACTGGCAGCCGAAGGTAGTTATGGTGATAAGGGAATCATTACGTCTGTGTTTGATGTTGTTTTGCATGATTTGACTGCTTTTAAGTCTTATGTGGTACAGCCCGCACGGTGGAAGTCTTTGAATATGAGTGGAACGGCCAATGGACAAGCCGATTCTCTTCTGATGGATGTTTTAATGCAATCTGATTCCTTGGTTTATGATACCATTGCTACGGTTGGTTCTTTGAATTTCCTGAGTGCAGGATTATTGTCTCCTGATGGTTTTTCCGGAAATGGCGAACTTGTCTTAAACGATATTAAAGCTTCGGGACAGGAAGCAGACTCGCTCCGCCTTGATGCTGATATGCAAAAGGATAGCTGGGATGCCACACTGAATCTTTGGATGCCCGATTCTATATCACTCAGTACTCAGGTTCTTGGAAATATGAAGATGCCTTTCAAATTCCAGATTCCAAAACTGGAAATAGCAACCTCGTTCGAGCAGTTTTCATTGGTTGGTAAGGGCCCCGAAGTAATAATAGATTCCATCAGGATAGCGTTGGATTCATTGCAGATGGTAGCCCGTCAGAATCCAGAATTTGGTTTTATGGCCGGAGGTGAGTACCTGCCTGGAGATTCTGTTGGAATGAATGCGCTGGTTGAAAACTTTGATTTGTCTCTGATAGGGAAAATATTGCAACAGGAACTTCCTGTTTCAGGAATGGTATCGCTGAAGCTTTTAGCCGACGGACCGTTGAGTAATCCTTCACTTGATTTTAAACTGCGTGTGGATAGTCTGGAAGCTTTTGATTTCAAGGCAAAGCAGTTGGATGTCGGGGTGTCGCATTTTTCAGATACACTGAGTGCTTCTATGATGTTAAAAAGTATAAAGAATGATTCCATTATGGCAAATATGTTCTCTGTTGTTAATGTTAATCTTATGGACAGCCAGATGGTTTCAACTCTCAAGACCATTAATGGTGAGGTGGTGGGCCGAAACATCAGACCTTCTGCTTTTTTTGTGTTTGATGATGGTGATGAGCAGCTATTTAAGGCATTACTGAATATGAATGTAAAGATTTCAGGAGATTTGGTGAGTCCTGTAATGAAAGGATTTGTTCGTGTTACTAATGGCGGACTATCCTGGCCGGCCTATGGCGTCAAATACTCCGATTTGAAACTGGTTGTAAATCTTGACAGCAACAGGGTGGTGGTTGATTCTCTTTTTGCCCGCAGTGAAAAAGGTAATTTGTTGGTAAAAGGCAATATGGTATTTGATTCTACCTTTGTTTTCGGCAACTTATCGGATGCAGAGTTGTCGTTAAATGCTAAGAATTTTTTCCTTTCCCGTCACCGGAATCATGAAATTCAGATCAATTCAGATGCATGGGTGCGGATAAAAGATGAGATTCCTGAATTTGGGGGAGACCTGACAATACTTCGTTCGAGGTTCTATTTGCCGGCTCTTTTGAATATGGGTGAATCGTCGGATATAAATCAGCCTATGTTGGTGAGGGCTCTGGAGCAACAAAAAACAGACAGCCTGGTTTTGGAAGAGCGAGATACCGTGCGAATATCCCGGCGCGATTCTGTTCCTGCTAATGATATGTTGAAAAACCTGACCGGGCGAATGAATATTCAAATCCCCCGTAATACCTGGATTAAATCGGAGGATATGAACCTGGAACTGTATGGCGATTTTGATTTGTTGAAGAACAGTACTTATTTTGAGATTTTTGGGTCGCTGGGAATCTCCAGAGGCTATTATACTTTGTACGGTCGGAAACTAATTATTCAGAAAGGCGATTTGACATTTCAGGGTGGAGAAGAAATTAACCCGAGGGTGAATCTTGAAGCCTCTTATCAGTTCAGAGGAAAAGACAAACAGAAAAATGAACTGTTAATGAAGGCTGCTGGCACGGCCTTTGAACCAAATCTTTCTTTTACCCTGAATGGCACCGATATTACAGAGCGGGATGCAATGGCTTATCTTATTTTTAATCAGTCGTTTGACGAACTTAGTTTTGGCAATCAACAAGGGGTTTCAGGGAATGTTCCATCGGCCATGTTGTCAGGTTTAGTATCTTCTCAACTGACAAAAACGATAGGGAATACTTTTAATCTTGACTTGGTGGAAGTTCAGGCTGGTGATGATTGGGAAAGTGCTACCTTTATGGTGGGTAAATACATTACCAACAACTTGTTTGTTACTTATCAGCGTGGTTTTGGAGAAAATAAAGAAGAGTCCCTGACTCCGCAAACCATTACGTTGGAATACGAGGTAACCAGAAACCTCTTTCTTCGTCTAACACAGGGCGATGTAAAAGATTCGGGGGTGGATGTAATACTAAAATTTGAAAAGAAAAAATAATATGGAAAGTCCTGTGCACAAACAGCAACAAAAGATTTACCGGCTTTTGGCAACTAAGCGGGTAAAAGAATCGCTTGATGTGTTGGGCGATTTGGTGAAGGAGACACATAATAGTGACCTGATTGATGGACTATATAATCTGGAAATGACTTATAAAAGCCTGTTGCGTTACACCGTAGAGGGCTTTTCAGACCCGGAACGACAACAGGTTTACAATCACCTGCTGGTGGATATCTATAAGATTGCCGATCGCATAGTGGACGAGTTGCGCAATCGAAACGGACAGGGATGGCTCTTTGATGCACGTCGATATTTGAAGAGCAAATCGGTCGAGGAACTCACCGGTATTGTGGAGGATTATCTGAAAACTACCGATCAGTATTTGGTGGCTTATACCGTAGATCCGGAAATTCCGTTGTCTTATGAATTGGAGAAATCTCAGGACAGACTTTTCGAGATGATCGCTTCTATGCCTGATTTTTCAAAAAGCAGGCAGGAGCAGGTAAGGGAGGTATTCTTTGGGGATGAATTTTTCTGGCCATGGCAAAGTGTTATGGTGAGTGCCCTCACCCTTAATCTGCTCACAACCTATCGGGAAGAAAATCTTGAGTTGATGTTTGAATTGTGCGAACATCCGCATAAACAGGTAAAGCTCCGTGCTTTTACCGGGCTGCTTTTTGTGCTGTATGAGTACGATACCCGCTTGTCGCTGACATCGGGGATGAAAGAAAAAATATCCCGCTTGAATGATCTGTTTTCTGCCGAAACCATTCAGTCGGTTTTGATTCAGATTATTCGCACCCGTGAGACAGAGAAACTCACTAAGAAAATGGATGAGGAGATTATTCCTGAAGTTGCAAGAATTCAACCCAATCTTAGAAAAAAACTGGATCTTGACAATTTGCTCAACGATGTCTTGCCGGAGGATAAGAATCCGGATTGGGAGGATATTTTTTCAGACTCGCCCGAGCTCATGAATAAGCTTGAGGAATTGAGTCAACTTCAGATGGAGGGGGCCGACCTGTTTATGTCCACTTTTAAAATGTTGAAGCATTTTCCTTTTTTCAACGATATACATCACTGGTTCCTGCCCTTTTTCTTTCCCAATCCTATTGTAAAAGATGCGCTCAAAAACGAAACCGGGCCTCTGAATGATAGTCAGATACTTAAATCGATGGCCGACTCCGGAGTAATGTGTAATTCCGATAAGTATAGCTTGATTATGAGTATTCCCCAGATGCCCGGAATGCAAAAAGAGATGATGGATAAGATGTTTGGGGCTGAGATTGAAGCGATGCGGGAGGTGCAGGAGAGCGATGAATTGGTCGATCCGGGTAAAAAGGATTTGTTTATTTCCAATCAATATATTCAGGATCTTTACCGGTTTTTTAAAATTCATCCCCAGAAGCACTCTTTTGATGACCCTTTTAAGCAGGAAATGGCTTTTCATAAAAAATGGTTTTTGACCCTTTTGACCCCCGGGGAGAATACGCCCCTTAAATTGGGTGAGTATTTGTTTGGAAAGAACTATTTCCACGAGGCAACCGGTATTTATGAGCAGGAAGCCAAAAAGGAACTGCCCGATCGTCAGGTGCTTCAGAAACTTGCCTATTGTTATCAGCAAACCGACGATTATGAGAAGGCTCTTCATTATTATCTGCAAGCCGATTTATATGGCGATTCGCAGGCCTGGAATTTGAAGAAAATCGCACTTTGTTACCGCTATTTGAAAAATCCGGAGAAAGCGCTGGAATATTACAAAATGGCTGAGCAGCAGAAACCTGATGATCTTCACACCCAGGTGAGTGTAGGTCACTGCCTGCTTGAATTAGAGCGGTTCGATGAAGCTTTGCAATACTATTTCAAAGTGGAATACCTGGCTCCTGATAATCATAACGTCTGGAGGCCTATTGCCTGGTGCTCGCTGGTCGAAGGAAAACTGGAGCAGGCCCGAAAGTACGGGGAGAAACATACAGCTGAAAATCCTTCTCAGTACGATTATATGAATATGGGGCATATTCTGTGGTGCCAGGGAGATCGTAAAACTGCCCTGGAATGGTATCTGAAGTCTATTGGTCATCAGGATTCATCCCTGAATGAGTTTGTGAATGCTTTTGTCGAAGACCGCCATATTTTATTGAAACACGGTGTCGAACCGGCCGATATGCCGATTATGCTTGATCAGCTGCGTTATTCTCTGGAAAATTAGAATGCTCAATGCCAAAAAGGAAGAAACCAAACATAGAACTATACAGTTATGGAATTTACAGTTCGTGGGACAGGAACTCTCGCGACTTACCTAAATTAAAGGCTGTTACCACAGAAATCCCTGTTACGTCGGATGTGGAATTTGGCTATGTACTGAAAATTAAAGGAGGAAAAGGAGAAGTATTGGAATTCGTAATTGACCATCCACCATTTCCGGATAAAGATGGCAAAACGGCCCCTCCATTTACCGGTGAAGTGGTTATAAATTCAAACGACTGGGGGTTCTTTCTGGGTGATACCGTATGGCAACCTTATGAAGATAAAGCAGGAAAATGGGAACTCATTACGCGCCTTCGGGGAAAAGAAATTGCTCGTAAAGTATTTAGTCTTTTCATGCCCTGATTCTTTACGAGAATGTAATATTAAAAAGGAATGCGCCGAAAATAATCAGCACAATTACAATAGCTACCTCAATGATTGAATATATCAAAATCTTTCGCTTCAACTTCGCTATTGTATCGTTCTCTGTCTCTCTCATTTTCTTTTTTTTCAAGAAATTCATATTTGCAAAGGAAAAATAAATTGCAGATATTTCGAAGCGTCGGAACGATCATTGTGCTTTTTTAACATATTTTAATTTGTGTTCGAATGTGTTGTTTTTGAGCTCTTTCTCATGTTTAATTGACCAAATTTGCATAGAAAATGGTAAAATTGTATCAGCGCATTTGTAAAAAAAATGTTTCTGGTTTATTGGGCTGATATTTTATCATACTTCCGCAACTTTTGTAGCTGTTAATATTTTTGAATGCTCAGGATGGCTAAGATTAGGCTACACATTAAACCTGAAGTGCATAATATCTCCGTCCTGCACTTCATATTCTTTTCCTTCTACATGCATTTTTCCGGCTTCTTTGCAGGCCTGTTCGGAACCCAGGGCTACAAAATTATCGTATTTGATTACTTCGGCGCGGATAAATCCTTTCTCGAAATCGGTGTGGATAACTCCTGCTGCCTGAGGGGCCAGAGCTCCGGACGGAAATGTCCAGGCGCGTACCTCTTTTTCTCCGGCTGTGAAGTAAGTTTTCAGTTCCAGCAGTTCGTAAGCTGAACGAATCAATTTTGCGACTCCTGATTCTTTAAGGCCCAGGTCGTCCAGAAACATCTGGCGTTCTTCGAAGGTTTCCAGTTCTGCAATTTCGGCTTCTGTTTGCGCGGCAATAACAAGCACCTGTGCATCTTCATTTTTTATGTTTTCTTTTACCGCATCCACATGTTTGTTTCCCGAGATTACTGATGCTTCATCGACGTTGCACACATACATGATGGGTTTATTGGTAAGCAGGTATAGGTCTTTGGCTACTTTTACCTCCGGGTCGGAAAGCTCAACGGTGCGGGCCGACTTGCCACTTTCCAGTGCTGCTTTATATTTCATCAAAACATCGAGTAACCTTTTGGCTTCAGGGTCTTTAGAGGTTTTGGCTATCTTTCCGGCTTTAGTCATCCGGCTTTCAATGGTTTCCAAATCCTTGAGTTGAAGTTCCATGTCGATAACGTCCTTGTCGCGAACCGGGTCGATGGAACCGTCCACATGGGTCACGTTATCGTCTTCGAAACATCTCAATACATGAATGATGGCATCTGTTTCGCGGATGTTGGCAAGGAATTTATTGCCCAAACCTTCACCTTTGCTGGCACCTTTTACCAGTCCGGCAATGTCAACAATCTCAACAGTGGTCGGAACGACTTTCTGTGGTTTGACCAGTTTTTCGAGTTGTACCAGGCGGTCGTCGGGAACAGAAATGACGCCTACGTTGGGTTCGATGGTACAAAACGGGAAGTTGGCCGACTGGGCCTTGGCGTTTGAAAGACAGTTAAATAGTGTGGATTTGCCCACGTTGGGTAAACCTACGATGCCACATTGTAATGCCATTGTAATATTTGTTTTTTAGTGTGTTCTTCAATACTCCGTTAAACTTTTGCAATGCGCTGTAAGCCAATTGTTTGCACTTAAAGGCGCCTGTTTGTTAAAATTCAGTATATCAAGATTTTACGAAGCATTTTACATCTTATGTATAAAAATCTAACGATCTATTGTTCTTCTGATATTTCAAAAATCAGGGTGCAAAGTTAGCTGATTTTTTTTGGGATTGGAATTAATAGCTTTTGATAAACTGGGAGTATCTTGATTTCTTGTTATCTTCGCAATCAAATTAATGTGATTTTCATGCAGCCCGACGATAAAGAAATATTGTACCTGGCGCAAAAAGCCAATAAAAAAGATGAGGCTTTGGCGTTGCTGATGAAGAAATATAAGGAACGGCTTTACTGGCATATTCGTAAAATGATAATTGTTCACGAAGACGCCGATGACCTGCTTCAAAATACTTTTATGAAGGCCTGGAATCATATTGGAAATTTCCGGGGCGATGCATCGCTATACACCTGGCTGTATCGAATTGCAACCAACGAAACGCTCAATTACATCAATAAGAAAAAAGAGGGACTGCTTAACGAAGATGCCGATATAGAAATGATGCTGGGGAATAAAATTGAAACCGATCCATTATTTACGGGAGATGAAATTCAAAAACGTTTGCAGAAATGCCTTTTGGCTCTTCCGGATAAGCAAAGGTTGGTTTTCAATATGAAATATTTTGAAGATATGACTTATGACCAGATGTCCGAAATTTTGGGCACCTCTGTTGGAGCTTTAAAAGCCTCCTATTTTCATGCTGTCAGGAAAATTGAAGCATTTATTAAGAATGAAGTGTTTTAAACCTTTGTGCCTGTAAATGTTCTAAATAAATGATTTGAGCCGGGTTAAACAGAATTATTATGAGCGAAGAGTTATTTGGTAATAAAAAGCGTCCTTTCGGGGTTCCTGAGAATTATTTCGAGGATTTTGAAAAGCGTTTTCTGAAGAAACTGGAAACTGAAAAAGCGGAGAATACTTCCGAGGAGAAAGTGGGATCCGTTATCGCAGTCGTTAAGCCCTGGCTGGCTATGGCGGCGTCGTTTGTTTTTATTGCCCTTCTCTATTATCAGGTACCTAAACTGTTTTCCGATGATACTGATATTACCAGTTTCAATTCGGTGGAGGAGGATTTTATTAATTCTCTTGCATTGATTGTTGATGAAGAGGATATAAATGAAATGATAATTGCCGGGGAATCTGATTTTTTCTTTGCCCCCGACTCAGTTTTGTTTGGGACCTTTTCAGAGGAAGAACTGGCTGCAGTTACTTATTTTGACTAACTATCATCACTTTTAATCTTTATTTCTGAAGAAAAATTGAAGTCATGAAGAGATTTAACTACTTATTAATAGCCATCTTTTTTGTTGGACAAGCATTTTCTGTTCCTGTTTTTGGGCAGGATGGTGACAAAGAATCCAGAATTGAGCGTCTGAAATCCCAAAAAGTTGCATTCCTTACCGAACGTATCGGGTTGAGCTCTGATGATGCGCAAAAATTTTGGCCCGTTTACAACGAGATGAGTGCCAAAATGGACGAACTCTGGAGCGAAAAAATGGACAATATCAATAAATTGTACCATTCAGACAGGGAGATGAGTTCATCCGAAAAGGAAGCCGAAGTTGACAATTACATCAACTATGAAGTTGAAAGAGCCAGGCTGGAGAAACAATATCACGAAAAATTTAAAAAGATTCTTAGCATCGACCAGGTGATTAAACTTTACGGGGCCGAGCACGAGTTTAAGAAAAAGATGCTTCACCTTATCAGAAAAGGTAAGGAATCTTCATGTGAAGGTTGCGATGAGTTGAAGCAGGATAAAGTCGCTAAGACCTGAATTTTTCCGTGGGTTTGTTCCTAAGAAATTCCACTGCCTTCTCGATTTCCATGTACATAATTTTGTCTTCGTGAATAAACGGCACTTGTTCTCTCAGTTCAGCCACTAAATTTTCCAGAAATTCGGATGTTTTGGCTGGTCTTCTGAAATCCAGGGCTTGGGCTGCATTAAACAGCTCAATGCCTAAAACGCGCTCCACATTATAAACTATTTTCAACGTTTTGGTGGCGGCATTACCCCCCATGCTCACATGGTCTTCCTGTTCGTTCGATGACGGAATGCTGTCCACCGATGCGGGTGTTGCCATCTGTTTGTTTAGGCTGACAATAGATGCTGCGGCATATTGGGGTATCATAAATCCGGAATTGAGACCCGGATTGGCTACCAAAAATACTGGTAGTCCACGTTCTCCCGATATTAACCGGTAAACCCTTCGCTCCGAAATGCTTGCCAGCTCGCTTATGGCAATGCCCAGAAAGTCCAGAGCCAGAGCCAGCGGTTCTCCATGAAAATTGCCTCCCGAAATAATTTGTTCTTCATCAGGAAAAACAATGGGGTTATCGGTGACCGAATTTATCTCTGTCTCCACCACTTTCGCAACATAATTGATGGCGTCCTTAACGGCACCATGTACCTGTGGAATGCACCTAAACGAATAAGGATCCTGTACTTCTTTGTTCGTTTGGCTGATGAGTTCACTGCCTTCAAGTAGTTGGCGAATGTGAGCAGCTGTTTCTATTTGACCGGGATGAGGTCGTACGATGTGAAGGTTCTCCAAAAATGGATCGATGCGACCATTGAATGCATCCAGACTCAGTGCAGCCACAATATCCGCTTGCTGTTCCACTCTGAAAGCCCTTAAAAGGGTGTACACGGCATGTGCGCTCATGAATTGTGTCCCGTTTAGCAAAGCAAGTCCTTCCTTGGCTTCCAGTTTGACAGGTTCCCAGTTGTTTTCCTTCAGCATTTCTGAAGCCTGTATTTTTTGGTTCCCCACCCACACTTCTCCATGTCCCAAAAGGGGAAGAAAAAGATGTGCCAGGGGTGCCAGGTCTCCTGATGCGCCCAAAGAGCCTAATTCCAGAACAACGGGTACGATGTCCTGATTAAAAAAATCGATTAACCGATTGACTGTTTGAAGCTGAATTCCTGATTTTCCAAGGCTGAGGGCATGTATCTTCAACAATAGCATTAACCGAACCACATCGCTGGGCACTTCCGGTCCTGCACCACAGGCATGACTTAGTAGGAGGTTCTCCTGTAGTTTGCTGAGGTCTGCATTCGAAATTGACCGGTTGTGGAGTGCTCCAAAGCCGGTATTGATACCGTAAACCGGTCCGTCTTCAGTCTGTAGTTTGTGATCAAGCCATTCTTTACAATGGGTAATCAGACTGGCTGATTCGTCAGATAATTCAAGTTTTTTCTTATTGATAAGAATGTTGTAGATGACCTCAAAAGTCAATGGCTGTGGAGATATTATATGTGTGTTTTCCATGATGTTTTTTGTTTTCGGCTTTCATTAACTGACTTTGTACCGGGTTTATTTCACCAATCTTATGTGGCTTTCCTTTTGGGCTGCTAATATTGCCTAACAATCTGTTATTATTAGGATAATCAGGTAATTTTTCGCTCATGGAAAACGGATGTCGTTGCCACGACTGGTGGTGGAAAAGATGTTGTTTTTTAGTTGTCTGCCCATTGATTAATGCTCTGTTGTTCCGAAGTTTCTGGACTGTAAAAAACTGATAATTAAGCCATTGCAAAATTTAATATGCATAACACAGCTCACTCATAATAAAAACTTTGCGTCATTGCATCTCTGCGTTTAAGCTTTTTTTAACGGACTATTGCATTGATCACGCAATTTCTTTTTTTCGAAAATACGATACCTGTGGCGGAATTGTTATGATTTCTGTCAGTAGGAGGACGAACACTGCCACGGAAAAAACCTTTAGTAATCTTCCGATTTTTTCTGTCAGAGAAAATACAGACTGTCAATGCTAAGCAAATTAAGTATAATATTGAAGAAGGGTACTTAGTGTCAGCAAGAAAACTAAGGAAATTCAAGTCTTTGATAAGAAAGCACCAGATACAAAGCCTGTCCCGATTTTTTTCGGGGGCTTTCGAAGTTTTTGAATCTAAGGAGCCCCGATTGTGCTTTTTGTTGGTTTTCCAACGGAAGCTGGAAGAGCCGGAACAATAACCGGCGGTTTAAAAGTTAAAAAGGCAGTCCGGTTTGTGGCTGCCTTTTTTTGACGGAAAAAGTTAACCAGGGAAAAGTCGGAACCGTGCCAGCTGAGACCTTGAACGCTGCAAAATGATGTCAAAAAAATGATGCTTCGGCACTCTCGAGTAATCCGGAATATTGAAAAATGACGTCAAAAATGTGGTTTCAAAGTTTAAATGTTTGATGTAAGAGGAAATCAACTAATTTTGTTTCAAAAGTTGCCATTAAACCATGAAACTGCTATTGGTATTCAGATTATTTATAGGGATTGTGCCGAAATAACTTGACGCTTTAGACTTGTTTTTTTGTCCTTTGCTTCCTTGGAAATCCATTAAGGGTGTGTAATGAATTAAGGTTAGCTTAAAAAAATAAATCTCAGGTATTCAGCGAATTATAAAATATTTTCAGGTAGTTTATTCTATTACACACCCTAAATAGCTCGCAATTCGCGGCATTTTCAAGTCGGAAAAGAACAAAATAACTTCGTTAAATCTGTCAATTTATTTCATTACAGACCCATAGTACTGAATACAAAACCATTAATTTTTTTGATATTAATTCTCCTAAAAAAGGATTTGGTGGAAAAATGGTCGATGCAGTTTTTCAGGACTTTTCAAAGGATTGGCAACCGGCCGTTGCCATGGGTTGGAGTAATGGTTTTTGGGATAGAATGAAAGAGAAGTACAGACCAGGTGAATGGGTGCTTTAAGTTAGAATTTATTTCAGTATGGAGAAACTCATAGGAATCATACAGCGAGTAACGTATCACAACAATGAAAATGGGTGGACGGTTTTAAAGGTAAGTCCGTTGGATAAACCGCATGAGTTAAAAACAGTAACTGTTCATCAAGCAAATGTATTTGCCGGGGCTACTATGGAATTTGAAGGTGAATGGACGCAGCACCTTAAATACGGAGAACAATTTAAATCGCATAGTTCTTTCGAGCGTAAACCTGCCAGTGCATCGGCATTGGAAAAATACATTGGTTCAGGTTTAATTTATGGTGTAGGCCCCAAAATTGCCAAACGTATTGTCAAGTATTTTGGAAAAGAAACACTTGATGTTTTTGAGAACAATATTGAACGCCTGAAAGAAGTTACAGGAATAGCCCAAACCAAGCTCGACCAAATACAATCTTCGTGGTCAGAACACCGGGAAATAAGAAATGTAATGCTGTTTCTACAAGAGTACGGAGTGAGTACTTTATTTGCCGTTAAAATATTTAAGACCTATGGCAACGATGCTATTAATATCGTAAAAGATAATCCCTATCAACTATCAAAAGATATTTATGGCATTGGTTTTTTCTCAGCTGATAAGATAGCTCTAAGCATGGGTATTGAAAAAGACAGCCCAAAGCGTATGCAGGCAGCAGTTAGCCATGTATTGGCAGCAGCTCGTGAACAAGGACATTGCTATTTGGAGCTGGAACATATACAAAGCGATGTTGAAGCTCTTTTAAAAGAAAACTTCTCAGAACTATTGGTTGATGTAGTCAACCAAATGGAAAAAGAAAACGACCTGAAAGTACGGATGAAACAAGAGAATGATAACGAAACCAAATGCTACTATTCCAAATCGCTTTATTATGATGAACTGCATACCGCAGAAATCACTAAAACATTCCTGTCAAACCACATAAGCATTGAGGCTAAAAGAATTAAGAACTGGTTGAGTCGTTTTAATGAACAACAAAAGTTTCCTTTAAGCGATGAACAGTTTAGTGCAGTTCTTGGAATCTGCCAACAACCGTTTTCTATCTTAACAGGTGGTCCGGGTTGTGGAAAAACTACCACAACCAAAGCGTTGGTAAAACTCTTGTTAGCCATGAAAAAGAGAGTAACACTTGCTGCACCAACAGGCAGAGCAGCCCAACGCATGAGTGAGGTAATTGGCATGGATGCACAAACCATTCATCGGCTGTTAGTTTGGCAACCTCATACAGGCCAGTTTAAAAAGAACCAGGATGAACCACTCGAAACCGATTTCGTGATTATTGATGAATGTTCTATGCTCGATATTTCAATATCGGCATCTTTGTTAAAAGCCATACCTGAAAAAGCCCAGGTATTATTTATTGGCGACCCCAATCAACTTCCATCAGTAGGAGCCGGAAATGTTTTAAAAGATTTAATTGAAAGTACTAAAGTACCTTGTTTTAACCTTAAAAAGATATTTCGCCAGGCAAGAGAAAGTCAAATTATAAAATTTGCGCATCAAATAAATAAACGACAAATACCACGTATCGAATCACCAATCAATGTTCCCAACATCTGGAACCAAAATACCGATTGCCTTTTTGTGGACTCGGAAGAGGCAAACAAGGAGCAACTACTTTTTATAAAGAAAATACGGCAGTCAATGCGCTACGTTATAGAGAACGAAGGCATTGCATTTGTACGTGAGCAAACACCTGATGATGTTGACGATAATTATAAATCTATAACTCAGAAGGATGATATTTATATAAACAATACTTCTGAATCAGAAATAGAAGAATTAAGAAAAACAGGGATTCGATCATACATATTTAATGTGCCGAACAATTATTTGCATGCCGATATTCAATCTTTGTTAAAATCGAAAAGTGATGCAGAGGCTTTAAAAAACATTGTAAAAGGTATTCACCCCTGGTCGAGCTTAAACTATGGTTTTACTGCTTCTGAAATGGTTGTCAGGTTATATACAAAAACCATTAAAGAACGTTTAGGAATTAATACTGAAGTGCAAATATTAACCCCCATGACTGTAGGAAGCATGGGAACTCGTAACCTGAATCAATTGGTACAAAACACAGCAAACCCTATTGATGCAAGTAAAGCAAGTTTGCAAATTGGCGATAGGATTTTCCGAACAGGCGACCGTGTTATCCAACGCCGTAACAATTACGACCTCGAAGTTTTTAATGGGGATATAGGACATATAACTTTCATCGACAATCAGAATATGACCTTGCAAATAACCTATACCACAGGAAAAAACAAGAGACAAGTACACTACGAGAAACAAGATATTTTAGATATTGACCTTGCTTATGCCATTACCATACACAAATCGCAGGGTAGTGAGTTTGATGCAGTTATTATTCCGGTTGTACTCCAACACTTTAATATGCTTTATCAAAACCTGATATACACAGCATTAACAAGAGCAAAAAAGATGGCGATATTTGTTGGAACACGAAAAGCGTTAGGGATAGCGGTTAGAAATATTGATAATCGCTCAAGAAAAACGATGTTGAGAACAATTATTCAGAAATAAACAAAACAGTAAAATCTTAAGATAGCAATGGCTCAGCAATTTGGAAAAACATGGTGGGGAGAACACTTCCTAAAAGCACTAACCGATATTGATTATTCAAATAGATTACCCCGAGGTAGAAGTTATGCCCGAAATGGTTATGTAGCATCCATCAATACCGTAAATAACAGGATTGAAGCCAGGGTTAAAGGGAGCCGTCGTACACCATACAACGTTCAGGTTACAGTGCCATTATTTGCCGATTCCGATAAGCAGATGTTAATACAAGCCATTACTGCAGACCCACTATTGTTCGCGCACTTGCTTAACCGGGAGTTACCACACGAATTAAACGAAATTGCAAAAAAACATAATATAGCTGTGTTTCCAAATAAGTGGTCCGATTTCAACATGCAATGCTCTTGTCCCGATTGGGCAGTTCCCTGTAAACATCTGGCATCAGTAATATATATGCTTTCGGCAGAAATTGACAGAAACCCTTTCCTTATTTTTCAGTTACACGGTTTAGATATCTTAAAAGAGCTAACCAAAACTGGAATGACACTCGAAAGGGAAATGGATATTCCGGATTTTCAACAAATGATTCAGGATGAACCATCGGAAAATCATAATCCGACAGAATCAAAGGATGCTCACTTTGATTTGTCAAGAGTAACACTTCAAACAGAAAACCTGTTGTCTTTGCTTGAAACGAAAAGTATTTTTTACGATAAACCTTTTGTCCCCTTACTCAGAAAAAACTACAAAACCCTTGCTCGACACACTAAATCACTATTAGATAAAGATGTAGTGGAGTTTGAATCAAAAGTTTTTGAAAGCATTGAAAAGGTGGAGTTGTTCATTAATCACGATACCTCTTTCCAAAAAATAAGCTTCCATTCCGATAAAGGAGATTTGGTTTTTGATGTAGCCGATGATGGAATTGATTCTCTGATTAACTTTCTGGCAAGACTGCCGAAAAAATACGAACAACGATTATCACCTGATTTAAAAACCTTATACAGAGCCTGGCATTTAAGTATTAAACTGGCTGAGAATGGAGCCTTTATACCTCAAATACTGGAAGTAAAAAATGATGGATATGTAATAAGGTGGATTCCGGCTATAATAAACCAAGACGTTAATGCTTTAGTCGCTAAACTGAAACAAAGTGTTACTTCTGAATTGATTAAAGTATCTGTTAGTGCAAAAAAGTATAAATATTTGTCGTTAAACGAACAAACAGTAACGCTTGTGTCTCTGTTCTTAACACATTACATAAAAGTGAATAGCTTAGTCCAGGCAGGTACAACGCAATATTTAGAAACAAAAATTGAACATTTATTCTTCAGAAATGAATGCTATACATTTAGTCATCTTGGAGAGAAACAAATACCTGAAGCCATTCATCAATATTTGCAACGTTTTTATATAAGTGAAAAACCTTATGTGCCACTTATAAAAATTGAAGATAATCCGGATGAAAATAACTTTGAGTTTCAACTTTGGGTTGAAAACCGCAAGGATTCAATTCATGAACCTATATCGCTTTATGATTTTATTAAGGATAAGGCATATAATAAATATAAAACATCATTATTTCAATCATTGGCGAGTTTATCGCACGATTTTGAAGCCATAAAACCGATAATATCATCCTCGGGTAAGGAGAAACTAAGTTTTGATTCCGATTCTTTTGCCGAGGTTTTATTAAACATCTTGCCTGTAGTGAAATTATTAGGCATCCGTATTTTATTGCCTAATTCACTTAAAAGCCTTGCCCGACCTAAAGCTTCTTTAAAATTAGAAAGCAACAATTCTAATTCTTCCGGCAAAAGTTATCTCAACCTTAACGAAATGCTCCAATTTGAATGGCAAATAGCTATTGGCGATAAAACCATTTCTGTAAGTGAATTTAAAAAGTTGGTTGAAGGTACATCGGGCGTTGTTAATATTAAGGGAGAGTATGTTTTAATTGACCAAAAAGAAGTGGCAGCCTTGCTTGCCAATCTTGATGCAGAAAAACAACTCAGTCATGCTGAATTACTCCAGTCTGCTTTAACTGAGGAATATCAGGAAGCAAAAATATCACTATCGGATACTGCAAGACAATTGATAAACGAACTCTTACAAAGCGACCGAATTGCAATTCCTGCCGAATTAAATGCAACATTGCGTCCATATCAGGAACGTGGATACCAATGGTTATACAACAATAGCAAAGTAGGCTTTGGAAGCATTATTGCTGATGATATGGGACTTGGAAAAACATTGCAAGTCATTAGTTTATTGCTGCAATTCAAAAATGAAGGTCGCTTAAATAAGAACAAAGCATTGGTTGTTGTGCCTACAACATTGATTACTAACTGGCAAAAGGAGATTGAACGATTTGCACCGCAATTGTTACCTCATATATATCATGGTACAAAACGAGAATTTAAAACCGATGAATGCGATTTGGTAATTACTTCCTATGGAATGTTGCGTAGCGATGCATCAAAATTTCAAAAGATAAAGTGGGAAGTATTGGCAATTGACGAAGCTCAAAACATAAAGAATCCGGGGACGGAACAAACAAAAGCAGTCAAAAAATTAAAAGCTGATGTAAAAATTGCCATGAGTGGTACCCCGGTTGAAAACAGATTAAGTGAATATTGGAGTTTATTCGATTTTGTTAACAAAGGCTATCTGGGTTCTGCAAAATATTTCAAGAAAGCTTTTGCCTCTCCTATCGAGAATGACAATAATGAGGAGCAATTGGAAAGGTTCAGGAAAATAACAGAACCTTTTATCCTTAGAAGATTGAAAACTGATAAATCAGTTATCTCTGATTTACCGGAAAAAATTGAACATGATTGTTTTGTGGAGCTTGCAAAAGAACAAACAGCACTTTATCAAAATGTGGTCGATTCTATGATGGAAACGCTTGAAAATACAGAGGAAGGATCCATTGAAAGAAAAGGGCTGGTGCTAAAAATGATGACAGCATTGAAGCAAGTATGCAATCACCCGTCACAATTCCTAAAAAAAGAAGATGACCGTGTAGAATTATCAGGAAAAACCCAAATGCTAATTCAGTTGCTTCGCTCCATTTATGAAAATGATGAAAAAGTACTAATATTCACACAATATAAAGAAATGGGGCAAATACTTACCCGTATTTTAGAGGAGGAATTTGATACCACACCACTCTTTTTGCATGGAGGAGTTCCTCGTCAGAAAAGAGATGATATGGTTGATGAATTTCAGACTAAAAAGCATAAAAAAATATTTATACTATCCATAAAAGCGGGAGGTACAGGATTAAACTTAACCGCATCCAATCATGTTATTCATTACGATTTGTGGTGGAATCCGGCAGTAGAAGCTCAGGCAACCGACCGGGCATTTCGCATCGGTCAGCAAAAGAATGTGTTGGTGCATCGCTTGATTTCCAAAGGAACGTTTGAAGAAAAAATTAACGAAATGCTTCAGGATAAAAAGCGCCTGGCCGATTTAACTGTTTCAACAGGTGAAAAATGGATTGGGGATTTATCAAATACAGAGCTGAGAGACCTTGTTATATTCAGCCCGGGGCCCAGATAGAGATTGGTTGTCGCTCTTTAAAAGAGCCTTTTGAGGATAACTCAATTATTTCTTTGGATGATGAGTCATATCCGGCTGCTGAGTTTGCTCAAAACCCAGTACAAATACCATCGGTACTACCTGAGCGAACGTTCTTGGAAAAGATTTTTTTGTTGCATGAGAAATTTAAACTCATTTATGAATAATGCTACATTAACTTCTGCGCCAGATCAGGAGGTCTGAATTTATTGCTGATGCCGTTCCGAACGGTTTGGATGATATTAAGGCAGCTGCAAAAGAGTTTGATGTAATTTGCATTGACAGTTGGGGAAAGATACCTGGAACCAAAGCGGATGACTTTGATAAACTTCGCAAGAAGTTCCCGAAAACAATGTTTATCGTGATATTCTAATCCACAACCAATGGAACCGCGCGAGGTGGAAGCATGCCGGAATGCGATGCCGGAATAGTTATCCAGGTGGCCGACGGTGGCCGTGCGTATTGCGAAAAGAACCGATACAATGGAGAGGATTTAACCTACCTGGTATTTCAAAGGAAGCTCGAAGAGCCGGAACCACAACCGGCAGTTTAAAAGTGAAAAAGGCAGTCCGGTTCGTGGCTGCCTTTTTTTGATGGCAAAAGTTATCCAGGGAAAAAGCAGTTCCGGTCCAGCTGAGGACTAAAGCCCTGAAAAATGACGTCAAAAAATGTGGTTTCAAAGTTTAAACGTTTGATGCGTGAGGAAATCAACTACTTTTGTTTCAAAAGTTGCTATTTATGAAGAAATACCGTGTGCCATCTATTATTGAAATTTTTAAGGAGGATATAAAAGAACTCAACTATGCAACCGCACGTCAGATTTACAGTCAATTATCGAACTCATGTTTTAACATTAATCAGTTTCAGGAAAATGACCTTTCTTTTATTAAAAGTGTCAGGCAGAATCTAAACAAGCGAATGTTTCAGTGCAAGTACATTCAAAAAAGCCTTGAAGCTGTTCTTTTTGTTG
>Ga0163225_100066_pt1 | contig 32682 bp, 33 predicted proteins | sample MSEWel2016_04_06_2_FD_113145 | JGI IMG/M metagenome (GOLD analysis project Ga0163225, IMG submission 113145) | Subsurface microbial communities from deep shales in West Virginia, USA - MSEEL Well Study Marcellus 5H_2016_04_06 ... | reverse complement strand
GTCCGCATCACCTTCTGCAGACTGGCAGATATGGGTTGTCTTGATGATCTTTCCGCTCGCCTTATAGATCTGTTCCCGTTCCTGCCATGCCTTATCGGGATCAAACTCGATCCCAAGGGTGGTCGCAAGCATCGTTGCCGCGAGATCCTCTGCATACTCACCCGAGACAAACGCAGTTTCACCATAGGCATGATGCTCGGAGAGGTAGCCGTACTCGTTTGCATCTTTTGGAAGTGCAAGCCCGATTGCAGAAGATAACAGCCGGTTCGGCTCGTTCGTCTCATTCCGTGCCATTACACAGTAGACGATCTCGCCTGCATTGAGTTCTTTGAGACCATCTTCCGGGGAGACGATTGTTGCATTTGGAGGGAAGATACTCGAGACATACACGAGATTGAACTTCTCAATCCCGGCCTTTCTGAGGGCAAGCTCAAATGAGGCAAGTTTGTCTTTATGGACACCAACCCCTTTTGTAAAGAATACCTTTGAGGGAACAACCATATGCATCATTCGAACTGCTGAGAGTTTAAACTTTGTCCGGTTAAAACGCCTTATTCATCCCATGAGAGGTGTGATCCCACTCCAATGGGTGAAATTACATGGTGTTGGGAGAGTGCAATGGTAGCTGCAAGCCCGGTACAATGGCAGGGATAGATGATGCCGATACCCGACTCTGCAGACCATCGCGAGACTTCATCTATCCGGGCGGAAGATGCAGAATAGAGATGAAGCCCCCCGATGACTGCCGCAATCCGTTCATCTCCGCAGACACTCCGCGCATATGCAACCGTATGCTCGATCCCTGCATGGGTGCAGCCGCATATGAGCACAAGGCCTTCATCCCCGTGATACACGAGGCATGAATCCTCGATGACAGGATCAGGCATCCATCCGTCGGGAGTCTGGATACAGGTGCTGCTCTCTGCAATCCGCTCCGGATCGATCCTTGGTATCTCGCCGAGGAAGCAGATCCGATCTGAAATCTTCAGTGGAGAGACAGAGGTCTTTACCTCCCCAAACATGGAGAGATATTCAGCAGAGACCGGACAGCCGGCATCTCCGCCTTCCTGTATCTTCTTCCTCCCAAAGGTTGCCGGATGGGTGATGAAGAGGGGATCTTTGGCCGGGTTCCCCTCGATTCCTGCCCTGAGATGGTGGGCGGCAAGGGCCGGAAGGCCGCCGGTGTGATCGATATGCCCGTGAGAGAGGACGACTGTATCAATATTTAAAAGATCGATGTCCATTGCAGCGGCATTTTCAAGGAAGAGATCCGAATATCCGCAGTCAAAGAGGATACGGGCATCTCCATCCTCGATAAAAAAGGATATTCCAGGTTCACTTCGGAAGTAGCGGTCAATTAAGGTGGTGTTCTCGATGAGTACGGTGAGGCGCATCTGCAACAATTGCGCTCTTTGAGACGAAAGCCTCTTTCATTCCGGCGGCGATGAATGGGTATGTTCAGACGGGGAGCCATTCTGATCGCCATGCTACTCCTCCTGGTTTCTTCTGCCGGAGCCTTTTTTGTGGAGAGTGCTGACGGAGTCCCGGAGGATTATCTTCAGTATAGCGAGGAGCTGGAGTTTGAGCTCTTTATCACATTTCCAGGTCTGGATCCACGTTCATTCCCATCCGAAGATACACTGGAGCTCTGGACAGGGCTTGCAAATCCCCGCTGGACGGTTGAGATGCACCGATTGGGTGGCGTGAGCACACTCAGGCAGAGCAGCAGGAGCAGGGAGCGTATCTCAGGCTGGGAACTCTCGTATCCATCCGGCGATGACATCGCCCTCACCATCCGGCTGTCAGGTACAGTCCCGGAACTATCTGAGCCGGGGAAGGTCACCATCCTCTCAATACGCCAGCTTGACGGCTCCTCTATGCTCCGCGGGGAGAACGAGTACCTGATCGCACAGATGGCATATCCTGCGGGAAATATTCCCCCGGGCACCCCGCCGGATCCGGTGATCGCCGCCCCTTCCCCGCCGGATCTCTCGGCATTCACCGTATCAGAGCGATCAACCACGCCAACCGGGATCCTTTCGCCGGGAGAGACTGCAACGCTGAGGACATATCTCTACTTCGACAGAATCCCGCATATCACGTTTCCAACAAGTGATACCCTCCGGCTCCAGACCCGGCTGATAAACGCGACATGGGCGGTCAGCATCCACAAGGGAGGGGCAGAACTCGTACGGAGCCCAAGGGTCGGCTATTTCTACACTATCCCCGGCTTTGAGCTCTCCTATCCCCCACGCGAGAGCCTCGGCCTCTCGGTTGCTGTCACGGGAGTGGTGCCTGCCGGAACAACTGCGCCGCTCCTCGAGATCACCCAGTTTGCGCCTGACGGCTATGCAAGGGAGGGTGCGATCTTTTTCCACCCCGCAGGAATTGTCGGAACCCTTCCAACAGAAACACCACATCCGACAGAAACCCCGATCCCCGAACCAACAGAGATCACATCACCGACACCTGAAGTCACCACGATACCCACCCCCACAGTCACCCCGATCCCTCTTCCTCCAACGCAGAAAGGCGAGATCTTCCCTGAAGGTATCAGGTTTGAGCGGATTATCGAGCTGATCCAGGAGCTTGCCGACCATGGCATGCTCTTTGTCGAACGGATCAGCCCGCTCTTTGAGCGTATTGCCGGGAGATGAGCCGGGATGAAAAGATTTAAGCAGTTATCTGAGGGATTAAACGTAATCCCGATGGTAAAAGACCCCTTTCAGGATGAGGCTGAAAAACCGGTGGTAGCAATACTTAATAATGAATACAGGATACAGTAACAGTATGGGAGCTGACTCCGCAATCGAGCCAGGCAAGATAAAAAACGGAAAACCCGTGATCCTCTTTGTGGATGATAATGATGTCCTCAGAACCATCATCTCCGAGGTGCTGGAAAAGGCCGGGTATTCTGTTGTCTCTGCCGATAGTGGAGAATCATGCCTTCAAATCCTAACCGAGATCTATCCTGACCTGATCCTCCTCGATATCATGATGGAACCGATGGATGGATGGGATACGCTCAATGCCATCAGGAAGAGCCCGGCCTGCAAGGATATACCCATCGTCACCCTCACCGGCAAGATCTTCCTCCCAACAGAGATGATCGAGTATGGCCACGAGATCAGCGGATGGATCAAAAAGCCGATCAGAATGGAGCCTTTTATACAAATTGTCCGGCAGATCTTTGCCGAGCTCGAAGAAGACAGGAGAGTTGCGCTTGAGAAGGCCGGAGCATCGCCAAAAGATCAGTACAATTATGCCCTGCACCGCCGCCGCCTCAGGGTATTCCGCCGTATCTATGAAGGTATCCTGAATCAATGCGTCACACCGGAGAAGGGAACCTGTGAAGGATGGAGTGAAGATACACAAATTATGGAGGATATGATCGCAAGGGAAGAAGAGTGGTGCAGAGCTCATGGCATTCTCTGAGACAACAAACCACCGGTTCTTCTTTCTTGCACTTTTCCTCTTTCTGGCAGCAACCACAGTGACATCATTTGTCAATTATCTCCTCTTCCATACAATAACCGAGCTCTTCTCGATCATCATCGGCTGCCTCATCTTCATGATCGCATGGACAGCACGTGAGCGGATCGAGAACAGCTATCTCCTCTTCATCGGAGTAGGATATCTCTTCATAGCCGGTATTGATCTCCTTCATACCCTCGCCTTCAAAGGGATGAATATATTTGCCGGATATGATGCAAACCTCCCAACCCAGCTCTGGATAGCAGCCCGGAGCCTTGAGGCGGCGACACTACTGATCGCAGTTCTGCTTATCCCGAGAAAGGTTGATCTCAGACTCCAGTTCGGGCTCTATCTCGCCCTCGTCACAGCCCTCATCTGGTCAATCTTTACACCGGGGATCTTCCCCGACTGTTTCATCGAAGGGAGCGGGCTGACCCCGTTCAAGGTGTATATGGAATATCTCCTCTCGATCCTCTTTGCCACCACAATTCTACTCCTCTACCAGAAGAGGGCATATTTTGAGCCACGGATACTCCGCCTGATGATCGGAGCCCTTGGAGCAACCATTATCGCTGAGCTTGCATTCACCTTCTATATCGATGTCTATGGACTGTCGAACCTGATCGGCCATCTCTTCAAGATCATCTCGTTTACCCTCATCTACCTTGCTCTTGTGGATACCGGGATCAGGCGCCCGCTTGAGATCCTGTACCGTGATCTTGCAGAGAGCGAGAAGAAGTTCCGGGGGCTCTTCAATTCGATGAATGAAGGTTTTGCCTTCCATGAGATCATACGGGACGATGAGGGCAATGCTGTTGATTACCGGATCCTTGAGGTTAACCAGGCATTTGAGGAGATCCTTTCAATTCCGGCAGAAACTGCCATCAATAAGACAGCTCATGAGCTGTACGGAATGGGTGAGCCGCCATTCCTGGATCGTTATGTCGCTGTTGCAGAGAGCGGGAAACCGGAATCTTTCGAGGTGGAAATTCCCCAGATGAAAAAAAACTTCAAGATCTCCGTCTTCTCTGAAAAGAAAGGGACATTTGCAACCCTTTTCTCTGACATAACCCGATCCGTTGTGGATCAAAAGGCACTCCATCTCGCCAATAAAAAGCTCAATCTCCTGACAAGCCTCACCAGGCATGATATTCTAAACAATATCACAGCTGCTGAGGGATACCTGTACCTGATCGATACAACAGATATGCCGCCGGATACTGTCAGGCACATAAACGGTCTTCGCGAACAGATCGAGGCGATCCAGAGGAAAAATGAGTTTTCGCGAGATTACCAGGACATGGGGATTGAAGCGCCTGTATGGCAGTCTCCGGAGCAGATACTGGAGCAGTATCTCGCCGCACATACTGATACCGGGGATGTAAAAATCGAGCATCACCTTGCCGGATATGAGATCCATGCGGACCCGATGTTCCCCCGTGTCTTTGAGAATCTCATTGGAAATGCCCTGATCCACGGAAAAACACTGACATCTATCAGATGGTACACCGAGGAGAGAGACGATTCGCTTCTGATCATCTGTGAGGATGACGGTGTAGGGGTTGCGGACGAAAAGAAGGAGACGATATTCAAACCTGCATTTGGAAGAAGCCATGGGTTTGGACTCTACCTTGTGAGCGAGATCCTCTCGATTACCGGGATCACCATTAGAGAGACAGGAGTCTTTGGAGAGGGGGCACGGTTTGAGATACAGGTACCGGCAGAAAAATTCAGGAAGATCTCCTGATTCAGGAGAATTTCCTGAAACTATTCCTCAATCACCGTATCAACAAAGGTCGAAAGCTGCATCATGAGATCGGGGTCGAGCCCTTTTTCTGCGGCAAGGAAGACACCCGCCACCCCGGCGAGGCGGAGGCGGTTTGTTACAAAATGCATGAACTTTGAGATGTTCTGGGTGGGGAGATAGATCAGCATCGTCGATACCGAGTCAAGGATGATGCAGACTTTTTTCCCCTCCATCTTCTTCAGGATTGAGGTGACGGCGATTCCTATATCGGTCAGGTTTGACGGGTGATTGATATACGTCGTCATCGGATCGGAGTCGGGCTCTTTACCAAGTGAGTACCGGGTGATTGCATCAATATACCAGACTGACTGTGGATCGACTCCGGCTTTCTGATAGAGCATTCTCAGGATCGGGGAGGGCTGGTTTGTGGTGATCACAATCGCGTCATACCCTCCACGGGTGATCTCGCCTGCCAGCTGAACCGATGCCTTCTTCATTTCTTTTGGCTCTGCAAGCAGAAGATAGATCTCCCCTTCATCAATCTTATGAGGAGCAATTGCATCGGACATGGCTACTCCAGAAGGAAATCACGGTATGCTTTTGGAATATCTCCGCCCTCACCGGTAAGAGCGGCATTGAGATCCCGGATTGTTTCTGCGATCTGTCGAAGGTGAGTCACCTGCACTTTAAGCCGGAGTGCGGCTGTATCACAATCAATTGTATCATCATCAAACATCACGAGGATATCCTCTATATTCTCCCGTACAACAGCCACCGGCATCTTCAGCCGTGTCGTCGCTTCCTTGATATAGTCGATCATCATCCGCTGAGCCTTCTTCTCTTTTGTGACATCGCGGATCAGAAGTGAGAAGCCTTCATCCCCGGAGAGCGGGGTTACAGAGATGAAGACGTCATGCTCCATTCCCCGGCTGTCCGGCAGGATGGCGGAGACCACCACATGATCAGATTGTGAGATCGCCTCGGCAATCCGATCTTCACCCTCCTTCAGCCGGATCAGATCCAATATCGGTGCATCAAGGGCGCTCTCCGCAGGGATGCCTGTCATCTCTTCTGCCGCCTTGTTCCATGAGAGGATGGTGCCCGAGCCGGAGATGCTGATAATCGCCTCCTGTGAACTCTCCACGATCGTTGAGAGGAGCCGCATCTGTGCTTCAGATTCCTTCTGCCTGGTCATGTCCCGGATAACGATGATGATATGGGGACGGTTTTTGATCGTGACCATTGAGATGTTGAGTTCGACCGGAATCAGACTGCCATCCTTTCTTCTGGCATAAAGCTCATGCGATCCGGTCTTTGCAAGCACCGACTGCCACTCCATGCGGGCCGGTTCCGGGGCAAGGAGATCGATCAGATCGATACCTTTTGCATCCTGCTTCTGATAGAAGAAGATCCGCTCTGCCGCGGGATTCCAGTAGGTAATTGTCGAGTGCTCATCCAGAAGGATGATGCCGTCATAGGCGGCGTAGGTGATCCCGTGGAAGAGCTCCTCACGTTCACGAAGCTGCCGTTTATTGAGAACCTTATCGGTGATATCCACCCCGACCGCCACATACCCGGTGATCTTCTTCTCCGGAGACCGGACTTCGCTTGTGTTCCATGAGATATACTTCTCACCGCCTTCCTCTGTGATGATCCTGGTCTCAAAGTTCCTCAGATACGCCTGTTCCTCGATCACACCGGTGATCAGCTTCGTGATCTCTTTCCGGTATCCGGGATCCGGATACAGCTGTTTCCAGACTTCATTCTTTCCGATCACCTCCTGTGCAGGATAGCCGGTGATCTGTTCGGCAGCAACATTCCAGAAGAGGATCGTTCCATCCGGGGCAAGGAAGGCCACCAGTGCATTCATCCGCTCGATGATCGTCTGGTGAAAGAGGGCAAGATCGGCAGTCATGGTATATCAGACGATGATTAAGGTGGAGTATAAATATACTTATCTCTCTCCACTGACTCAGAATATTCCGGGTAATCCGGGAAAAAGAGCCTTTGTGGTTCCCAAACCATGGATTGAGCAGAACAGGAGATACACTATCTCCGAAACTGTATGGAAAATTATTTCTCTTCACTAACGGATGATTGGATATGTCAGCTTTCACCTGCCCGCAATGTGGTGCCCCCCTGAAGGTAACCCCGCGGTTGTCATATCATCTCTGCGAATACTGCGGAACACACTCATTTATTGATCGATCCGGTGTTGTCTTCTATTACCTGACACCGTTTCTGGTTGACGAAACACAGGCGCGGCTGATCTTTTCACGATGGATGAAAGGGCCATCAATGGAGAAGAACCTTGATTCTGAAGCTGAAATAACTACATTTACAAAAATACTCTTCCCTGTATATCGTTTCAGGCGTATGGTGAACGGACAGGAGGAGGTGTTTATACGGCCGGCACGGGCAACCTTCATCGAAGGGATGCGGGAGCTGGTACTCCCCCCCGGAACCATGAAGATCTATGACAGCAGCGTTGCAATCGACGATGCCGCGCAGCTGGATCCGGAGATGACGATGGATACGTACCTGCAGGAGCTCCCCGGCGAGCCTCTGGAACAGGCACTCGTTTTTGTCCCTTTCTACCAGGTGGAGTATCGCTTCCAAAACCAGGAATGGCATGCGGCAGTCGACGGATCAACCGGAGCAGTACATGCATCATTGTACCCCACACGATCCTCAATGCCGTTTGGGATCGTCTTCATCGCAGGTTTTCTTGCCGGACTGGCAGGCCTGCTCCTTGGAATATACATACACCAGGCAATCTATCTCCTTGTGCCTGCCGGGGTGGCAGGCTCCTGGTATCTTGCACGATCGCTTATCGGGCAGGGTGAATGGGGACATACGGAGGGATAAGAATGGCAGAGATCCTCATCAATATGAACTGCCCAAACTGTGGAGGGCCATTGCAGATAGAACAGGGAGATACGCTTATCTTCTGCCCCTACTGCACCACCCTGAGTTCGAGCGGCTCATATGAGAAGGAGCAATCCTTCCAATATGATTACCTCATAATGCGGGAAGATGCGATCGAGCGTGTACAGCACTGGTTCAGAGAGGGATCACTCCTCAGAAAGAAAGCTGCCGATCTGGAAAAAACAGCCCATATAACCGAGACATCAATCATCTTCCTCCCGTTCTGGAGGATGACTGCGTCGGGAAGAGCCGTTGTCTGCGGGTTTAACAAGGAACTAATCCAGAATAAGAGCATCGTTGATTACCGGAAAGCGGACATCAGCAGGGTATATGACTGGAATGAGATTGCTTGCGATGCAACTGAGATCGGTGTCGGCCATGTCACGATTCCCGATGGGGATATCCTGCCTGTCGGGGATGATGAGATTCCAGTCTTTGAAGCCACCCATACCATGAAGGATGGGCTTGAGCGTGCCGCAGAGGCGATACGCGATATGGCATATGCCGACGCAGCAGCAGGAATCTCGAATATAACCTATGCAAAAACGTTTGTAACCCCGAAATCCTTCGCAAAGATACTCTATCCGTTCTGGATAGTCAGATATACCTATCAGAACCGCGGCTACTTTGCGGTGGTGGATGCAGTTACCGGCTCGGTTGCATCGGGGCGTGCACCGGGAGATATGAACCGGCAGATTGCTGCCGGATCAATCGGCGCCGCCCTCTCGGGTATCATTACCGGAGCGGCAATCTTCTATTTCATCGATGTCATTCCAAATTCCGGTGGCTTTGCCGGAAACACGGCAATCATTCCTTTTATTCTCACAATACTTGCAGGTTTTATCATTGGTATCATCTCATACCAGACATTCCGGTATGGATCTGAGATCGTTCAGACGACAGCGCCATCAGGGGGGAGGTGAGAGTTATGTTCCAGGTCACAGCCCTTTCATGCAGAAACTGCAATGCGGTTCTCTCATCTCCCGTAAAAAACCGGATAGTGGTCTGCAAAAAGTGCCAGACTGCACATGAGTTCCGGATGGGAAATGTACATATAATCACCCTCAGCTATGCAAAGTCTCCGGGAGATACCAAAACAGAACAGGTATATCTCCCCTTCTGGGTATTTGATACTGAGATAACAATATCCGGACTGAAGATTGTCGGGGGAAAGATCAAAAGGTTTCTGAAGGGAGAACACTCCTTTGATGGGAAACACAAGATGTGGATCTGTGCGGGGGCAATCCCCGATGATCAGGCCGAGGCATTCGGACTTCGGTATACACAGGAGAATCCGGAGTTTGAGCCCGGTAAAACACCCGGCATTCCTGAGATCACGGTTGCCTGTGATCACCATGAGGCCATGCAGATAGCTGATTATCTCTTCCTGAAGAATGAGATCGAGCGATCGGGAACACTTCAGTCGATTGATTACAGGATTGACAGTAATGGATTTGAACTGGTCTTCCTTCCTTTTGAAAAGATCAAAGACGGACTGAAACCGCTCATCTGAGATGGGGGGGCGTCTCCGCTGAACGTGGAGTTGAAAGTGACACCCCTTTTTGTTTTGTAATGGTTTCCTTTAGATGAAGATCAGGTAGAGGAGTGCAGCGAGGAATCCACACCATATTCCCAGAACTGATGCAACAGGGAATCCGATAGGGGTGTCCTGAATATCACGGGAACGGGTCGGATCCCCGAGCATCCGTTTTGCATCGCTGAAGAGAAGCCATAAGAACATGATAAGTACGCCTTTATGCCGTGCGGAAAGGGCATAGAGGACGGTCACGAGACATACGAGCAGAAGGAGGATATTATTGAAGAACAGCCCTGCAAAGAAGGTAATGATAGTAAAAACCATGAGAAAGAGAGCGGCTGGAAGTCCGGTTTCTGCAGTATCCCGTGCTGAGCTGATAATGGATGCAGGCATACGGATCAGCCCCTTCAGCCCCTGCTCGCGCCGGACTGCAAGGAAGAAACCAAGAAGCAGCCAGAAGGCGGCAGCCGGGACGAGGTTTGTATATTCAAGGGCCATATCGATCTGGAAAAAAGATACAACCGGGTTTACCATATCAAAGACAGCAGGAAGATTATCCCTGAGGAGGTTCTGTATCAGGGAATTATACTGGATAAGGAAGAAATTGATGGCAAACCCAATTCCGGCAAACGTGATCATGACACCCAGGTACTTCTTCCAGGATGCCCGCACAGAACGGAAAAGAAGGGATATCAGTTCCATGGTTGATTTTGGCATTACAACATCTGATCTCTTCAGCTGACTGTTGTTTTTCATACTCATCCACCCGGATCGTTCTATCTTGAAATAGGTGCACCTTATATTAATACAATAGGATAGGCAGCGGGGTGGCTGTCAGAGGAGAGATCCCCGGCACAGATACAAAGATAGAAATAGTGGGTACTCATATTCAAGATTATGCGACATCTGCAACTTCTTGCTGCCGCATTCCTCCTCATAGCGGCGCTTGTTGTTGCAGGGGCGGGGGCAGAGGCATCACCGGAATTCTCGCTTACTCCCGGTCCAATCGGGGTGATGCCTGCCAAGCAGGATATCTATATCACCATCATGTCTGTACCAATCGATCCTGTAGTGACCATCACCTTTGATGGCGGACCGGGCATAAATTTCCTGACCGCCCTCGAAGCGACGATGTACACCTCCGACGGCAGGATCATAAGGGAATATTTTGAAACTCCGATCAGGAGCCGCAGTTCGGTTGTTCTCACCGGAACACGTTATGCCGATCGGATCAAAGTCACGGCTTACTATATGGGCGGCGAGGAAGTGGTGATCAGCGATGCAACATATGGGCGTGGCATTGCCCCGGATCGGATACAGGAGACGTCTGTTCCTGTGACGTCGGTTCCCGGAGAGGTTGCAGATACTCCGGCTGCAACTCCCATCGCAACCCTGCCGCAATCCGGCCAGCCTGAGAGAACACCCGACATTCCGGTTCCACGGACACAGACCATCATCCCGGCAGTTCCACCCCCTGCTCCTGCCAGCGGATACCTCATTACAGTATCGCCGGTTTATGCAACGGCACATCCGGGTACAGATCTTGAATATTCACTGACCATCACCGCTGCACCGGATTTTCAGCAACCGGTCCATCTCATGCTTCAAATTGATGCAGTCGTGACATCACTTGAATTTGATCTCGGAAGGGTTGATCCGCCCTATCCAAAGACCGTTGTTACCACAGTCCCCATTCCCTCATATCTTCCGGGAGGAGTTGATGTTTCAGGGCAGGTTGTCGGTACCAGCGGAGGTATCACACAGGAAACAGCGGTTGAACTTGGCATCATAGGCTCCGGCACACCCATCCAGGAGACGGTTGTCTTCTCGGGGGCAGCAGCAGGGATACTTATCGCCGGCGGCATGCTCGGCTTATCGGCAGCAGGAGTTTCTTCAGCACTTACAAGCCTCCAGAGCAGTGTACAGCAGGTTTCTCGATCCAACCGCCCGCAATGGTATGCCGGCCAGACTACCGGGATCGTATGGAAGAAGGAGGGTGATTATAGCTGGAGTGGCATCCCCGGTGCGGAGAATGCGGATGATTCTGATCTTCAGCATGAACAGGAGGAAGAGAGGTAAAAAGAGAAGAGATGCCGGCCGCCGGATAAGCGGGTCAGGAATAACGGAGAGATCGGCGATAGTGCCACATTTTTCTGAAGAGATCCTGTCGCAAACCTCTTCACCTTATACGAAGTACCAGTACTGGATTTTATGCGCATACCAATACGAGAAGTCACCCCGGAACGTGAGCATGCAACAATCGCCGGATGGGTGCATGAAGAGCGGGATCTTGGGGGTCTCGCCTTCTTCCTGATCCGGGATCGGACCGGGATCATGCAGGTGACGGTTCCAAAGAAGAAAGTCCCTGAAGATGTCTTAATCGCAATCAAACAGGTATCCCGGGAGTCCGTTGTCCGCGTCTCCGGGATCATCAAGCCAACCGATAAGGCGCCCGGCGGAAGGGAACTGGTTCCTGATCGTTTTGAGATCCTTGCAAAAGCGGCCTCTCCGCTCCCCCTTGATGTCGCCGAGAAGGTGCCGGCTGAGATCGATACCCGGCTCGATGCCCGGTTCCTCGATGTCAGGCGGCCGAGGATTGCGGCAATCTTCTCGATCCGCTCCCGCGTCATGGAGGCGACCCAGAAGTTCCTCTTCAAAGAGGAGTTCACCCAGATCACCACCCCGAAGGTGGTGGCAGCCGCAACCGAAGGAGGCACAGAACTCTTTCCGATTGCATATTTTGAGAAGGAGGCGTTCCTGAGCCAGAGTCCGCAGCTCTACAAGCAGATGATGATGGCAGCGGGCTGTGAGAAGGTCTTTGAGATCGGGCCGATCTTCCGGGCAGAAGAGCATAATACCGTCCGGCACCTAAATGAGGCAACCTCAATCGATGTCGAGGTCTCGTTTGCCGATCATACCGATGTGATGGTGCTCCTCGAACAGCTCATACATGAGATCTACTCCTCTGTCGCAGAGAACTGCACTACCGAGCTTGAACTCCTTGGGATTTCTGATCTCCTGGTACCGGAGAAGTCGCTCCCCCGGCTCCCCTATGCAGAAGCAATCGAGATTGCCGCACGGAAGAGCGAGGAGCCGATCGCCTATGGCGATGATCTCGGAACCGCATCCGAGCGGGCGATCGGTGAGGAGATGGGCACCCACTACTTCATCACCGAATGGCCGACTGCAATCCGGCCCTACTATGCGATGCCCTCTGCTGCCGATCCTTCGATCTGCAATGCATTTGACCTGATGCACCCGAAGATGGAGCTCTCATCCGGTGCACAGCGGTGCCATGTCTATGAACAGCTGGTGGAACAGCTCAGATCCAAGGGCCTCTCCCCCGAAGGATTCGAGTTCTACTTAAAGCCTTTCCAGTACGGGATGCCGCCGCATGCAGGCTGGGGGCTTGGTGCCGAGCGGCTCGTCATGACGATCTGCAATCTCCAGAATATCCGTGAGGCGGTCCTCTTCCCACGCGATCGCCACCGTGTCACCCCATAAGATATGTCAACGCCAGTCTTCGATCCCGGCATGATCCTCCCGACAACAGTCGTCGGGAGCTTCCCCGCAGTGAAGGGAAGAGGGATCTCTGCTATCCTTGACCCCTACAGGCATGCGGTACGGTTTGCTGTTTCTGAACAGATCCGGGCCGGGATCGATATCATCTCGGACGGGCAGGTCCGGGAGGGGATGATCCGGGCATTCACGGGAAAGCTGCCCGGCATCCGGGATGACTGCGTTATCTCTCCGGTGCAGCCGGCGGCGAAAGGGATCACAGTTGCAGATACCCGGTATGCACTCACACAGGCTGAAAAGGTAAAAGGCATCCTCACCGGCCCCTCATCGATTGCCCATGCACTCCGTATCCAGACACCTTCATACCGGAACCGTGAGGAGCTTGTGATCGATATTGCACAGGCACTTGCCGCAGAGGGGCGGGCGCTTGCAGATGAAGGGGTCTGTATGATCCAGATCGATGAGCCGATCCTCTCAACAGGAGCCGCCGATATCGCAACAGGAGCAGAGGCAATTGGGATCATTGCAGAAAAGGTGGACGTTCCTGTCTGCCTGCATGTCTGCGGACCGCTTGATGAGATCCTCGACCATCTCCTCAGGCTGCCGGTTGCGATCCTGGATATCGAGGCGGCAACCCAGCCCGGGAACCTCGAGATCTTTTCGGATGCGGATCTGAGGGGGAAGATGGTCGGCTGCGGATGTGTTGCCTCCTCAGATCACGATGTCGAATCCGTTGACCTGATCCGACAAAGAATCGAGAGATGTATCGATATCTTCTCCTATGATACCATCCTGATCGACCCGGACTGCGGCCTGCGGATGCATACGCCGGAAGGAGCGTTTGCAAAACTCTCACGGATGTGCGAGGCGGTACAGATGGTGCGGGGAGAGTATGAGTGAGGTGCGGGATTAGAGATTCCGGTACCAGAAAAGGTCTACAAGGAGCTTGCAGAGATGAAAACAACAGGTCAGACAGATACAGGTATTCAGGGAGAAATGATCGAGGATCAGAAGAGACGCAGGCTTGAGGAAGATGTCAGAACCTGGAGCCGGCGTAATAGAGAAAGTTATGTATCACTCTCGGAGATTAAGGATTGACATTTTCCCTTATTCTCTGACACGAGTTATCTGATGAAATCAATCAACTCCCAGAGAAGACCCGTCATATCATCATAACTGCCCTGAAGCGACTTGAAGAAGATCCATTTCCAGAAAGCTCAGAGGACAAAGAGAAACTGATCCTAAGAGGCGGAGTTGTTATCTACCGGCTTCACATCTCACGCAGTTTCCGTCTTCAACCATTTTTTCCGTTCTTTTGTATAGTCTCCCTCTCCCTGATCAACCATCATCAGGAACCTTACCATATCAACAGGACCAGGGGTTTTCAGATTTCACACCACCCTTGACGTCGTCGAGAGCTCGATGCCTTCTCCGGTGATCACGAAGGGAACCGTCCGGTCAGGGATCCGCATACCCCGGTACTTCATGATCTGGAGCCTGCGTTCGATCTGCGACTGATGGATCTCGGCTGTCAGCCGGATGACGATATCCGCCTGCCTGAAGATGAGTGCCTCTTCATAGGGGGTATGGATACCCTCATACACGGTGCTGAGGAGGCAGCCGCCATCCTTCCTGAAGGCTGCGGTTGCGATGGTGAGGAGACGGATTACCTGGGCAATCCCCCGGTCGAGGATGATTGTGGAGAGCGAATCGACAACAGCGGCATCCCCCCGGATATCATGGGCAAGATCCTCAATCGAGAGGCCGGCTGCCGGGATCATCCCGTCCCTCGCCTCTTCATCAAGGCTGAGGTACACTCCGGCATTTGCTCTGGCAAACTGGGATGCGAGGGCATCCATCCCCGAGAGGGGGGATCCGTACATGATGATCCGGCTGCCGGCCCTGTATCCCCCGCCGATGACCGGATCAAGTCCGGGTACTCCGCTTGTTTTCATCATTATATCCATTCCTACAGAAGCATCATAGAAGATGCCACAACGACTGCCGCAAGAGCGAGGGCTGCCAGGATGACGAGTCCATCAAGTGCACCGACCGATATCGATCCGGTCTCTGCTTTCCCACGGCGGTATCCACGCATATCGATGGTCAGCCCGAGGGTATCAGCCTTTCCAAGAGAATTTAAGATGAGGGGGAGGATCACCGGCTTCAGCCCCCGGACTTTTCCCATCAGTCCGTCGCCGGGTGCATATCCCCGTGCAAGCTGTGCCTCGCTGATCCTGATCCCTTCCCTCTGGAGTGTCGGGATGAACCGGAGCGCTATTAAAAACATCAGGGTATAGTCGATCGGCATCTTCAGCTGCCGGAGTGTGGTGACGAGCTCTCCCGGCTTTGTCGAGACGACAAGGAGCTGGAATGCAAAGAGCATCACCGCAAACCGAAGCGAGAGGATGGTTCCAAAGAGGAGTGCACCTGTTGTTACCGGCAGTCCGCCACCGATGAAGGGGATGCCTGCCGGGATGAGCGTGAAGAGCACCTCACCACCCTGCATCGTCAGCACCGTGAAGAGGACGAGCATCACGCCGAGGATAAGGAGCAACGGAATCTGTTCGGTGAGACCCCGGCCAAGACCACCTGCCCATGCGGACAGGAAGACCACGACAAGAAGGAGTCCAAGCAGCAGGAGGTCGCTCGTCATGACGGCGAGGATGACAATGATTACCGTGAAGAGGAGCTTTGTGATCGGATGTATCCGGTGGAATATCCCGTTTCCGGGTATATACTGCATAATTTCCTGCATCTGTTATACCTCCGCAGCGGCGATGAATTTTCCATTGCTCATCTTCAGCACCAGGTCTGCAAATGCCGTTGCAAGCCCCGGATTATGGGTGATCATCACAATCCCATGCCCTTCATCTGAGAGCCGCATCAGAATTTCCATGATCTGAAGTGATTCAGCCAGATCCAGCCCGGTTGTCGGCTCGTCAAGGACAATGACCTCCTGGCCCATCGCAACGACGCAGGCGAGGGCAAGCCGCTGCCGCTCGCCCCGCGAGAGATGCCGGGGATTGGTCTCCTCCTTTCCGGCGAGCCCAACCTCTGCAAGTACCTCACCGATGGAGTTCTGATCTTTTCCGATATTCTTCAGTCCGAATGCGATCTCCTTTCTGACGGTATCTTCAAAGAGCATCGTATCGGGATTCTGGAAGACAAGGCCGGTATGGCGGGAGAGGACCGAGATGGAGTGGCCGCTGCAGGGCATCCCGGCGATTGCGAGGGTTCCTTCAGTCGGCTTCAGAAGACCATTGAAATGCTTCACGAGCGTGGTCTTGCCAGACCCGTTCTCCCCCACAATTGCGATGATCTCGCCTTTATGGAGCGTGAAGTCAACACCATCAACTGCCCGGAGATCACCATAACAGTGGACGAGCCCTTCTGATTCGATGAGGGCGGCTCCGCCTGCCTTCCGTGGCCGCTTGGTGATCGGGGGAAGAGCATCCCGGATGATCCGGGAGACGTCTTCCGGGGTGCCTGATGCCGCGATACTCCCGTCCTTTACCAGGATACAGGAGTCGGCATACCGTGCAGCCTCATCGATCATATGCTCGACGAGGATGATCGTTTTTCCTTCATCAGCGAGCGTCCGGAGGATCGAGAAGATCAGGTTGCGTGCCTCCTCATCCAGTTCAGAGGTCGCCTCATCAAGGATGAGGACTTCAGTTCCAAGGGCAAGGGTTGCCGCAAGCGCCGCCTTCTGTTTCTGCCCTCCTGAGAGGGTATAGGGGGCACGGTCTGCGAGATGGGAGATATCCAGGAGCTCGAGGATTTTGACGAGTTCTGCCTCCGCTTCCTTCTTTGAGAGGCCGCTGTTCTCGAGGCTCGTCATCACCTCTTCCCCGACGGTGGTGAAGATCAGCTGTGCATCGGCATCATCAAAGACCATCGAGACGGTATGGGAGAGCTCTTCGATCCCCTCATACTCCATCATATCACGGCCTGCAATTGTGATCGATCCGGTGGAGGTGCCGGTATAGACATGCGAGAGGATACCCGACAGTGCCCGGCAGAGGGTGGTCTTGCCTGCACCCGAGGGGCCGGTGATGATCATCATGGAGCCCGTCGGAATCGAAAGTGAGATATCACTGAGTACCGGGTGATCCCTGTTCCGATAGGTGTAGCCGAAATGGTCTATCCCGATCATCAGTTACCTCTCAAGCACCCGTGAGGCGGCCGGGTAGAGCATCGAGACGATGATTCCGTTCACCACTGCGGTGATGACGACGATCGGAACAACCGCCATCACAAATCCGGTGAGGGTCACTGCCTTTGCGAGCATGCCGGGTGCGGCGAGTAACAGGATGACGACGACTCCGACAAAGGAGAAGCCTGAGGCGAGGGTCGCAACGAAGGTCGTAATACCGGGTGCTGCCAGCTTCAGCCTGTCTTTTAAAGCCATGAAGACCAGTATACAGACGATCGCCCCGATCGGCTCGGATATGAGGTTTGCAGGGGGGAAGATCGAATGGCTGATCAATGCCGATATCAGACCGGCGATGACGCCTATCCCAAGGGCTTCGCTGATCTTTGGGACGACCAGGATGATCGCAAGTGAGTAGAAGGCGATCACCAGGTTCGCAACAATCGGGCCCGGTATGACGAGCGACATGTACCGTACAATGGCTCCTGCTGCAAGCAGGATGCCGACAAGTGCTATATCTCTTGATTTCATGTTTATTTCCTCTGTGTATATTCTTCTCTGAGTGTTTTCCGCATCAGTTTCCAGCCGTTCTTCCGGGGAAGGGAATCGGTGAGGATCACTTCCCTTGGCACCTTGTATCCTGCAAGATGGGATCGGCAGTATGAGATGATCGCATCGTCTGCGATCGTCTGGCCCTCCTTTGGGACGACTGCTGCCACCGGGATCTCGCCCCTTCTCTGATCGGGGACTCCGAAGATGGCGGCATCGGCAACGTCAGGGTGGCGGAGGAGAATATCCTCCACCTCGGTCGGGTAGATCTTCCAGCCCGACATGATGATCATATCCTTTTTGCGATCCGTTATGGAGAGGCGCCCCTCGGTATCGATGAACCCGATATCGCCGGTCAAAAACCAGCCTGAGGGGAGGAAGGCCTCTTCTGTCTCCTCTTTCATCTCCCAGTACCCAAGGGCGACTGCAGGGCCACGGAGGGCAACTTCCCCTTCCTCTCCAACCGGAAGGGTTCCCGAGGGATCATCGGAATCGACGATCTGCACCTCCGAGTAGCCGACCGGGTGGCCGACGGAGAGGAACCGGTCTGCAAACGGATAATCTGCTGCCCGGATGGCTGTACCGGTTCCAATCACGATCGTCTCCGAGAGTCCGTATGCATTGATGATCGGAATCCCAAACCGTTCATGGAACGGCTTCCAGACCTCGGGATGGAGGGGGCCGCCGCCTGAGATGATCTCCCTGACAGAGCGAAGCCGCTCTTCTGTTCCGGGTGGCGAGGTGAGGAGGGAATGGATCACCGGCGGCATCCCCGCAAGGACGGTGACTGTGTATTCTTCTGTCAGCGTGAGGTAGGCTTCAAGTTCGAAGCGTTCCATCACGACAAAGGTTGCCCCCGCCTTCAGTGCTGCTATTCCCCATGATATGCCGACATGGCCCATCGGGTAGATACCGAGATAGACATCATCCGGTGTGAGGGCAAGCGTCTCTGCCTCTGCATCGAGAGCCGCCATCCATCCGCCATGGGTGAGCATTGCTCCCTTCGGCCGTCCGGTGGTCCCGGAGGTATACTGTATCTGGCAGAGGTCGGTGGGCGAGCAGTTCACTGGCGGGAATACTGGTACTGCCTCCCGCAGCACGGGCCAGGATACCGTGCCCTCAATGGTATCGCGAGTTGAGATGATCGTGATCCCGGGGATGGTTTTTGCAGCTGCCACCCCTTCCGGATCGGTGATGATGAGACGTGCACCTGAATTTCCTACTGCATAGGCAAGCTCCTCTTCGGTATAGACCCGGCTGGTGGGAACAGCGACTGCGCCAATCCGCCATGCCGCAAAGTACCCGATCAGGTACTCAGCGGAGCTCTCCAGGTAGATGACGATCCGATCCCCTTTTCCAACACCAAGCGAAGTGAGGAGGGAGGCGAGAGAGGACGTGGCATCCAGGAGATCCCGCATTGAATAGGACTCGCCCCGCGTGGGGACGATCAGGGCGGGCGTATCGGATCGAACCGCCCCGATATCAAGAAATGCGGTGATGTTTGGCACGAGGAATTCTCCATTATTGTAGTATAATGTATATATTTGTACAATTCCGATATAAAATAAACGGTTTTGATCAGGCTGATCGGTGAAGTCTTCGCCGTTCCGCAAGCCCGAAGCCGCAGATCACGCGAATCGAATCCGGAAACGAAGCATCGAGATCCCGGTCCCCTGAATCGATATGGAGCTCTGGCGTTGCCCTCAGCTTGCCGGGTGTTGCGACGACAACAATGTTCTTCTCACCGATGATCCCGAGGATCTCCGGGGTGATCACCTGTGTGCCCCTGCCGATGATGAAGCCCTGGGAGCCGATCGGGCTGATGATGAGGCGGGTGTCGGGGTTCTCCCGAAGAAAAGCGAGGAGAGATTTCGCATCCCCGTCACGGAGGGCGAGGTTTCCAGAGGCATAGGCATCGAACCCAAGGAGGGTGCATTCCAGATCCATCGCATCGGCAATCGCCTCCGTCGTCGAGCCGGGGCCGAGGATGAAGGGGCGGGGGGAGGCGAGGACGCCTGCCATGAAGTGTGCAATCTCCTGCCGGTCCTCATCTTCACTGCCGGTCTGAAAGACCGTCTCTTTTGCATGCTGGACAAAGCCCGCCCAGTACGGTGTCCTTGCGATCCCATAGAGCCGGGTGCTGAGACGCCCGTTCCGGTATGCCTCCTCATCGACATCCAGCACCTCGGCATCCCCATGCGGGAGGGTGCCGGCATCACGGATCAGTGCGGCAGCGGCAACCGGATCGTTTGCAAAGACCGCAGAGTACATCTTCACCCCCGCCGGTATCCCGAGGATGGGGATCGTTCTTCCCACTGCCTGGAGGATGTCACGGGCGGTACCGTCGCCTCCTGCAAATACGAGTACGTCTGCCCCTGCTTCTTTGAATGCGGCGGCGGCACGACGCGTATCCTCTGCCGTGGTCGGCTCACCGGATTCATGGAGGACAGTGATTGCTGTGATCCCGCATTCCCTGAGTGCATCCTCTCCCATTGCACCGGAGGCGGTGAGGAAGGAGAGGGCTTCATTCCGGAGGAGGGAGAGGGTCTCCTTCGTCCGGATGGCGGATGTGGGGGTTGCCCCCCGTGCCAGTGCAGCGTCAGAGAGGCCGTCGGTTCCTTTCAGTCCGACCGTGCCCCCCATCCCTGCGATCGGATTGATCAAAAGCCCGATTGTCGGTGTCATCCTCTCTGTTTCGGAATGTTTGCAAGGGACTCCCTGATCAGGTCGTCCGGGCAGTCATAATCGATGATCTCCCCTGCAAGGTAGGCATCATATGCCGACATATCAAAGTGGCCGTGGCCCGAGTTGCAGAAGAGGATCGTCTTCGCATCCCCGGTCTTCCTGCATTCGAGGGCGACATCAATTGCGCCTTTCACCGCATGGGCTGCCTCGGGTGCGATGATGATCCCCTCGGTCCGGGCAAAGGTAATGGCCGCTTCAAAGACCTCGTTCTGGAGGTAACTTCGCGGCGTGATGATCCCGTCATGGACGAGGCGGGAGACGATCGGGGATTCGCCATGGTACCTGAGTCCTCCTGCATGGAGTGCCGGTGGTATGAAATCATGGCCGAGGGTGTACATCTTCAGCATCGGGGTGAGTCCTGCGACATCGCCGTAATCGTACTCATAGAGCCCCCGTGTCAGCGTCGGGCAGGCGGCCGGCTCAACACCGATGATCTCGGTATCCTTTGCCTTTCCTGTGAGGATATCGCCTGCGAAGGGGAAGCTGATCCCGGCGAAGTTCGATCCGCCGCCGACGCTCCCGATGACATAATCGGGATAGAGCTCCTCCATTGCGAGCTGCTCACGTGCCTCAAGCCCCATGATCGTCTGGTGGAGGCAGACATGGTTCAGGACTGATCCAAGCGAGTAGTGGGTGTTTGCATGGGTGGCTGCGTCCTCAACCGCCTCGGAGATGGCAATCCCAAGCGATCCTGTTGTATCAGGATCTTTTTCCAGGACCGCACGGCCTGATGCGGTTTTCGTGCTCGGGCTTGGGATACATTCTGCACCCCAGACCTGCATCATCGATTTCCGGTACGGCTTATGGGCATAGCTTGACCTGACCATGTAGACCGTGCATTCGAGATCAAAGAGGCTCGTTGCAAAGGAGAGGGCTGATCCCCACTGGCCGGCGCCGGTCTCGGTGGCGATCCGCTCGATCCCTTCTTTCATATTGTAGTAAGCCTGGGGAACAGCGGTGTTCGGCTTGTGGCTGCCTGCGGGGCTGACACCTTCCCACTTGTAGTAGATCCTTGCAGGAGTCTTTAAGAACTTCTCAAGCCGGTGGGCCCGGATCAGGGGGGAAGGCCTCCAGATCTGCAGAATTTCCCGGACTTCAGATGGAATCGGGATATTCTTCTGCCGGCTCATCTCCTGGCCGATCAGCTCCATAGGGAAGATGGGGGCGAAATCTTCAGGCCCGGCCGGCTTTCCGGTTCCCGGGTGGAGCGGCGGGTCAAGGGGGGAGGAGAGATCCGCCTGGATATTGTACCAGGTCTTCGGAAGGCTCTCCTCATCGAGGTAGATCTTGGTTTGCATAATGTACACACTCCATATATGATGTAGTGATATGTTGTTTGATGTACATTTATGTACCACTACTATTTATAATACACGTACAGATCGGATATATCGAAATCCTTATAATTATCCTGGTTACAGTAAAAGACTGTATGAAATACCTGAGTATATTACTGCTCGCTACATTTGTTGTTGCAGGTGTGGCTGTCTCCGGATGCATGGATAGCGAAGAGGTCATTTATGACACCTCGATTGTTCTTCAGGACGGCAGCAGTATGGTCTATGACCTGGCAGCCGGAACCTATAAGGTCCAGATCGTCTCCGATACAAAGATCGATGTCACGTTTGATTCCGCATCTACGTATGATTCCAAGGGTGTGACCGTCTATGACCAGGTCTTCACCTTGGGGAGCGCAACAAAAATGAAGGTGGAAAACCCCTCATTCCTCGGACTTGGGCTTGCCGAGCCGGCAAATGTACAGATAAAGGTCACTAAAAACCCGGCTGATGTCTGAAAACGGTCTGTAATTCCCAAATTCTCTTTTTTTTGTTGATCATTTCTGTTATACACCCACCTGCTACCACATTCATTCCATGATTATCAAACAATCTCCCTTATTCTTCCATTTCAACCTCATATACGAAATTTATGGCAAGTACAGGCCATTAGATATTTTTAAATAGCTCAAACCGAATTAATCCAGTATATGTCGGCTTTTCAATGTCCGAAATGCGGCGCACCAATGAGAGTTGATTCCGGCATACATTTCTCAAAGTGCGCCTATTGTGACACTACCGTTTTTGTTGATCGTGCAGGTGTGATGTTCTATTATATCCTGCCCTTCACCATCGACGAGGACAAGGCAAAAGCCATCTTCAGGCGCTGGACAGCAGGGCCCATGATGGCAAAGGAGCTTGAAAAAGGAGCAGAGATTGTTTCATTTGAAAAGATCTTCTTCCCCGTCTACCAGTTCAAGCGGACTGTGGAGGGAAGGGAGAAGATCGAGGTTCGCCCCGCAAAAGGCACCACCCTCCCGGGCATGCAGGAACTGAAGATCCCCCCTGGTGACATCACGCTCTATGATGCATCGTTTAATACGGGCGATGCGAAGGTGGAGGAGCTTGAGATTAACATGGATGCATATCTTGAGGATCTGCCCGGCGAAGCAAAAGAGCAGGCACTGATCTACTTCCCGATCTATTCGATCACCTACCGGTTCAATGGCGAGGAGCTCACCGCGATGATCGATGGATCCGGCGGCGCAGTCTATGCCTCCACGTTCCCGACACGATCATCGTTTCCCTATGCGATGGTTACCGGGATCGGTTTTGGGGTCTCCTTCATCGGTGCACTTCTCGGCGGGATTGTAGACGGGATCTTCTTTATCCTGGTTGTGATCGGATTTGCAGCCGCACTCTACCTTGGCCATCGCGTCACAAAGGAGGTCTGAAGCCATGTCTGAGAAGATTGTTTTCGGGATGAACTGCCCCAACTGCGGTGGCAGGATTGATATTGAAGAGGGTGAGCAGCTTGCACTCTGCCCCTTCTGTGAGGCTGCCCATTCGCTCGTCGTCGACAAGGGTGTCGGGAAGATCCGGCTGAAGAACCAGCTGGATCCTGAAAAGGCAGAGGCGGTTGTGAAGACATGGATGGGCAAAGGCCTGAAGGCACGCAACCTGAAGACCGATTCGCGTATCACCGAGGTATCTGCGATATATCTCCCATTCTGGCGTCTGATCGGGCGGGGGCGTGCGATTGCATGCGGATATACCGAGCGGCAGGAGACAGACAAGGATGGCAACACCACCACCTCCACTGATTACTATGAGCGGATTGTAGACCGGGACTTCACCTGGACTGAGATCGCCTGTGACAGCGGTGATATCGGGGTGTCAACCCTGAGAAATACAGAGGGTGAGGCAGTACCGCTCGTCGAGGGAGAGGTTCCCACCTTTGAGCCGACGAGTTCCCGTGATGATGCAGGAGACCGGGCCAGGGAGGGGATACGCGATCTGGCACTGAGCGAAGCGGCCAGTGGAATACAGAACGTTACCTTCTCCCGCTCCTTTGTTGCCCCAAAGGCGTTTGAGCTGATCTATTATCCCTTCTGGATCGTCCGGTTCCGGTACAAGGAGCGGGGATACCTTGCGATTGTAGACGGGGTGACCGGCACAATCCTCTCCGGAAGGGCGCCCGGCGATCCCCTCTACCAGACCCTCATTATCGGTTTTGGATCTGCTTTGGCAGGTTCCCTGACAGGTTTTGGCATCTCGATGCTCGCCGCAGATGACGGGCTTGGAATACTGCTTGTGCTTGTTGGTATCACCTTGGTTGCAGCGTCATACTACAAGTTCAGGTACGGATCAGAGATTATCGAAGGAGATCGGCCCGGAACGCCGGGGAGTATCGATATGTCGAAGCTCAAGGGTTCTGTCAAGGTTGGAAAGCCAGAAGTCCGGCTCTTTGGACGGTGATTGCAAATGTTACGGCTTAAATCATTATCCTGTACATCATGCGGGGCACCGCTTTCTGCCAAGAAACGTGACCTCGTCATGGTCTGCAAAAAGTGCGAAAATATCATGGAGTTCGGGTCAGGAGAGGTCGCCCATGTTGATGCACGTGTTGCACGGTTTAATACCGAAAAAGGCGGAGAAAAGGTCTATATCCCCTTCTGGGTGAATGATGTCGACCTGAATGTCAGGGACAAGAAGATTGTCGGCGGCAGAATCGGGAGATTTATCAAGGGGCAGAAGCAGTTCTCCGGGAGGATGAATCTCTGGGTATGTGCCGCAGATATCGATGACAAGCTCAGGAAAGAGTGGAATATGGACTATACACTCAATCCACCCTCATTTACCGAACAGAAGGGATTTGAAGGTATCGAACGCGTCCCTGTGATAATGAATGAGGAGGGCGCCGGACATGCGGCAGAATTCCTTTTTATCAGGCATGAGGTCGAGATTTCAGGAACGCTCCAGAAACTGGATTATGATTTCACAATCCATAATCAGGAGATTATTTATCTACCGTTCTATAAAAGTAATAGTACCTACATTAGTGGATTATAAGGAGGTTTGTTGATGAATCAGAATGATAAACGATTTCAGATGGGATGGGCGTCGGTTGCCCTGATGTTTGGTGTTGCCCTGCTGGTAAACTACTTCAGCCAAGGCGATATCCACATTGTATTCACCGTCTTCTTTGTTGGCCTTGCATTGATCCTTGCCGGGCTTGCAATGGGTATCGGAACACAGAATAAGCATCTTCTTGGCTTCTCCGGTCTTCTGGCAATCTTCGGGGTCCTCTCCCTGATCACACGGCCTGCCGGACCGAGCGTGGATATCGGACTTCTGCTCGGCGGTGTTGTTGCCGGAGCGGCACTCGCATTTATGGTATACACCTTTGCCAAAAAGTAAACAGACAGGAGTTGTTCGGATTATGGCAGATCTCAGGGAACGGGTCGAGGAGGATCGCGGGCTGATCAAGCAGATCCAGCTTGCAATCCCCGGATTCAGGGGATACAGGAAACGTGAGGACCTTCGTATTGCCGACAGTCTGCTCAGGCTTCAGCTTGCCGACCGTCTCAGGGAGGATGTCAGTAAACCTATAGACCAGACCCGGGAACTGGCGGCACGCGCCCTTGAACTCCCGGTGATGAATGATATAGGGACACTGGTTCAGGCATTGAAGACACTTGAAGCAAAGATACGGCATGCCGAACAGGGATATTCAGGAATTAACCCAAACTACCGGATCGGTGAAGACAGGCTGCATACTCTCTATGAGTATGATCTCTCGATGATCGAGTATGTCAATGAGCTGAGCGATACTGCGCAGCGTATCCTCTCCGAGGCCGAGATGGGAGATTTCAAAGCGGTCTCCCCTGCCTGCCGGGAGGCGAAGTCCAAGGTGATCCTCTTTAACAATGCATTCAAGGATCGCCATGCTGTTATGGCAGATCTGGGGGCATTCTGATGGGAATTTTTAACCGTTCACGATCAACCGGTGCCGGAAGCGATATCAAGGGAACTGAGGCGCGAAAGCAGTTCTACTGGGTGGAGGAGCATAAGGGCGAGAATCTATTGTGGCGTCTTCCCCATAATGTCATGTGGAATGATAACGTCGTTGTCCGCGAGGATGAGTACGGTATCTTCTTCCGTGATGGAAAGGCGATGCAGGTCTTTGACCGGCCTGACCGCTATGCCCTGACGACACAGAACATCGCCGGGCTCCAGGCAATCTCTGCCGCCCTCGTCGGTGTCAAGCAGATTGGTGAGTTCTACTGGGCACAGAAGCGTGAGTTCCGGGGCAATTTCGGAACGTCTGAACCGCTCTCCTTCAGGGATGCCGATTTTGGAGTTGTCAGGCTGAGGGTTTTTGGCCAGTTTGCCTATAAGATCGCCGATCCGATGCTCCTGATCACCCAGTTCGTCGGAACAAAAGGGATGACGAAGTCCGAGGAGATCATCGGCTGGCTGAAAGATCAGATCGTGATGATCATCAACGACACCCTGGGTGAACTGAAGACACACAAGCAGATGGGCGTCCTCGACATGCCTGCGTATCTCACCGAGATAGAGCAGATGTGTGTTGCAAAACTCGAGTCCGAGACGAGTAACTACGGCCTTGCCATCACCAAGTTCTCGGGGCTGAACATCAATCTCCCCGAAGAGGTGCAGCAGGCAATTGACAAACGCGGTGCGATGTCGGCACTCGGTGTCAACTACATGCAGTACCAGTCCGGTCGTGCAATCGAGGATATCGGTCGCGGTGCGGCACAGGGCGGCGGCGAAGGTGCCGGATTCGCCACACTCGGCGCAGGCATGGGTGCAGGTATGGGAATGGGCCATGTGATGGGCCAGTCGATGGGCGGTGGCGGCGGTGCACCCGCAGCCTTTGGAGCGCCCCCCCAGCAGCAGGAGGCTCCTGCACAGGCATCAGGTGTTGCGTGTGTCAAGTGCGGCCAGCAGATCCAGCCCGGCACGAAGTTCTGTCCCCACTGCGGTTCTCCCCAGGTGCAGGAGACCCGGAAGTGCGGATCATGCGGTGCATCTGTTCAGAAGGGCATGAAGTTCTGCCCCGAATGTGGTGGGCCGATGCAGCAGGGACCAAAAAAATGCAGCAAATGCGGCGAAGAGCTTGCTCCGGGGACGAAGTTCTGTGCGAACTGCGGAACCCCTGCCGAGTAGGCATTCACCCCTTTTTCTTTTCTGCAAGTGCAAGTTTGTTACCTTGTGTGAGCAGAAGCTTCTTCTGATTGATCAGGTTTTGGATCTCTTCTTCAAGCGTCTCTCTGCTGAGATCGGAAAAAAGCCCGTATGATTGGATAGTTGGATGGCTGAGCCGTTTTGAGACACCCCGGAGGATGGCAATAACAGTGCCGGGTGCATATCGGCCGGATATGGGGGCAATTGCATGGAGGATGCGATCTGCTGAAGGGGTTTTCTTCTTTTGTGAGCAGATATCGCAGTTTCCACAGCCCCTCTCAGGGTACTCTTCTCCAAAGACTTCGAGGAGGCTCCGGCGGCGGCATTCTGTGTTTTCACACCATGCCCGCATGGAATCGAGCTTTTTGAGCCTGATCGAGAGATCGGTGTGGCTGGTGTACTCTTTCTCGATGAGTTTCCTTGCGATGGCAAAGTCCTGTGAGGAGTAGAAGAGGAGGGATTCGGCGGGTTTCCCATCCCTTCCGGCTCTCCCGCTCTCCTGGTAGAAGGACTCGATATCCTTTGGGGGATGGAAATGGGCGACGAAACGCACATCAGGCTTGTCGATCCCCATACCGAAGGCGACAGTTGCACAGATGATGTCTGTTCCGCCTTTGAGGAAAGAGTCCTGGATACGGGAGCGCTCATTTCCGGATAATCCTGCATGATAGGCGAGTGCCCGGATATCGCGTCTCCTGAGTTCGTGTGCGATCTCATCTGCTGCTTTTCTTGAACGGCAGTAGATGATCCCTGATCTCCTGTAGTGCCGGGAGATGAGGAGTGCAAGGAGGCGAATACGCTCGGATTCCCGCTTCTCATTGATTGCCGTGTAGGTGATATTCTCCCGGTCAAAGCCGCCGACATACTCTTTGGGATTGATGAGCCTGAGCTGGGTGATGATATCCTCCCGCACCTCTTTTGTTGCGGTTGCGGTGAGGGCGATGATCGGGGTTTTGGGGAAGAGATCGCGGATGAGGGAGAGGGAGCGGTAATCCTTCCTGAACTGGTGACCCCACTGGGAGATGCAGTGCGCCTCGTCGATTGCAAAGAGCTTGGGGTTGATTCTGCTGAGGAGGTCCTGGAATGCCGGCAGGCTGAGGCGTTCAGGTGAGATATAGAGCATTGTAATCGATCCGTCTGTCAGTTCGGATTCGACTGCCTTTCTCTGGTCATAGGTCTGGTTCGAGGTGAGGAGGGCAGCACTGATCCCCTGCCGGTTCATGTCATCGACCTGGTCTTTCATCAGGGCTATAAGTGGGGAGACGACGACGGTGATGCCGCCGAGGAGGACGGCGGGGAGCTGGTAGCAGAGGGATTTGCCGCCGCCGGTTGCCATGACGGCGAGGACATCCCGGCCGGCAAGAAGATCCTCAACAATCCTCTCCTGGTTCGGCCGGAATGTGGTGTGGCCAAAGAATGCTTCAAGGGTCTTCTGGCAGGTGTCCTCTGCCTTCATGGCATCTCCCTGAGGTTTTTGTACTCGAGATAGCTGACGAGTACACACCAGAGGAGAGCGATAATGGCTGGGACAAAAACGAAGAGCAAGATATGATCGGGATAGAATACGCCAAAGAGGGTGATGCCGGCGGCGATACGGAATACATTTGCGCTCCTCTGGTGTGTCCGTACCCAGACCTCTTCGCTCCTCATCGTCCATGGAGTCCGGATACCCATCATCCTGTTCCTCTTTGTGGCCCGTGGGAGGAGGATCGAGAGGCCGAGATAGAAGAGGGCGAAGAGAATCGGGAAGAAGAGTGCCGGATCAAGAGGGTAGCCGAGGACGGTCAGGCCCTGGAAGATCTGGATGCCAAACAGGAGGGCGAGCACCATGACGATGAACCAGCCGGTTGCCCTCCGTGTCTTTGTATCGCCGGAGCCGATGTATGTGAGCAGGGCTCCGAAGATGAAAGCGGCTGCGATGAGGATTACCGGGATGACTGCAAGCCCGTATGCCGGATCAGACCATGCATCAGGCTCGCCTCCGGGATTCCAGTGGATCGGAATCATCTCTGGGGCAGCCGGGTAGATGAGGACTGCTGTGAAGAGTGATGCGGCGATGATGATCAGTGTGGCGATCCGGTGGGCTTCCATCGTGATGTCATTGTATTGATCCCACTCCTTCAAAAGGGGTACTGTTTCTGCGTTCCCCGTGGATGGGGGGAAAGTCATAACTTAAGGGATTTATAGTACGAATCCAAATCTCCTCAGATGGATACCCGGACAGTAGGCAAGGTTCCCGTCCCCGGCGGCGAAGTCGGGTACTGTATTGCAGGGAGCGGAACGGGCGGCATCCCGCTGATCCTGGTGCATGGAGGGCCGGGGGGGAGCTATGATGCATTTGAGCCGTTTGTTACGCTCTCGGAGACGCGGCCGGTGATCTGCTATGACCAGCTCGGTTCATACCGCTCACCCGCACCCGTGGATGATTCGCTCCTCTCGCTTGAACGGTTCGCAGATGAGCTGCATGCGGTCATTTCGGCGCTTGCTCCGGGGCGGGTCCACCTCCTCGGCCATTCATTCGGGGCGATGGTGGCGGCTGCGTATATCGAAAAGTATGGGCAGGATGGTCTGGTCTCACTGACTCTTGCCGGCCCCCTGATCTCTTCGCCACGCTGGGAAGCTGACCAGCGGCGGCTGCTCGCCGGGATGCCTCCGGATACACGGGCGGTGATCGAGATGCACGAGTCATGCGAGGTCTATGATTCGCCCGCATACCAGGAGGCGATGATGGCCTATTACCGCCGCCACCTCTGCCGGATGGATCCCTGGCCGGACTGCCTGAACCGAATGTTCGAATATATGGCAGTCCCGATCTACCTGGCGATGTGGGGGCCGTCCGAGTTCACGGTCCGGGGGAGCCTCCGGCATATCGATAAAACAGATGTGCTGACGGGCCTCCGGCTGCCGGTGCTCTTTACCTGTGGTGAGTTCGATGAGGCAACACCCGTTTCTGTCAGGGAGTATGCTGCCATGACACCCGGAGCAGTGATGAAGGTCTTTGCCGGAGCATCGCATATGCATTTTGTTGAGGCTGAAGAGGAGTATATGGCAGTGCTGGCTGCGTTTCTTGAGGGGGCGGAACGGTAGGGGGAGAAGATCTGAGAGGCAGGCAGAAGGAGGAGAATTATGCCTCCTTCACAAGGAGGTAGACTCCCCCGAGGGCAGAGAGGGATGCGATGATATTGATCATGGAGAGCAGATCGGATCCATATCCCATCATGGACATGGTATCAAAGATTGCAAAGAGCAGGAATGTTAATGCGAAGAGATATCCTGCCTCTATTTTGAGTTTAAAGCCGGCATAGCATCCGGCGATAAAGATCAGAAGCTGAATTGCAATGGTAATTGGGGTGAGCAGATCTGCGAGTGCCATACTCCTGAATGAGTGTTTCAGGAGATAGAGGTTTCTTTGGGGTGAGGAATTGTGAATGATACGTGAAACGAGGATATAGGATCGTTCACCATCAACAATAATTAGTCATAGGCGTGCTGGCGGTGATCTAATAATATCAAATATACTGTCATTTCTTTCTCATCGGGAAGGAATATGAGTCGATATCTTTTTGCAATTCGGGTAGCCTTCTTACCATGTAATGCACCTGATAACCAACCCCCTGTATTGAGCGGATCTTGTTTCAGGCGTTGTAATTTTTTATCAAGTTCTTTTATTACTTTTTTATTATCTTTAACTTTTATGAGGCTCTCGATAAATGTGTCTGTCCTCCGAACAGTCCATTCCATCAGGACAACTCACTTAGCAAATCATCCATTGAGGATATTTCTTTACATCGCCCGGAAGAGATATCAGATTCGCTTTTGTGGATCATTGCCATTGTTTTGGGATTGCTCAGAATTTCTATTGTATCGAGAAGGGCATCAAGATCTTCCCGCCGAACCATGGTATCCTGTATCTTTTTGATTTCAAGATATACTTCATCAATGGTGACAGACGGAGTCATGAATAGTAATCACTGCCTACTATCATAAAAAGATATCACTGGCTATTCAGGTTGCATAGAGAATTCAACCCGGATGATCCAGCCACGAATATCTGTTTCTCATTCCCCGCCACAGACCCGCTTCACGTCGGCTGCCGGATACCTGAGCAGGATCTCGCTCGTCCTTCCCTTTGCCTGCACGAGTGAGATTTTGATGAGTGAGAATGCGGCGAGTTTCCGGAGCTGCTCGTAGAAGGACGAGTAGGAACAGGATGGGGTTCTGGCTGTGGATGCTGTTTGGGTGTGGGGTGCGGTTGACAGACAGGTGTGAGGGGAGCCGGCGGTATCGTTTTTGCATCTTCCGGTGCCATATCCCGGCTCCGACTCGGCACAGACTGATGCTGCTCCCCGGGATCGTCTCCGGAACCGTTCTTCTGCCATTACTTCCCGGAGGCGGGAGTAGATCTTCCCCGATGTCGGGGGCGTCTTTTCTGAAAAGTCCTTGGTGGCAGGTGAGGAGGAGAGGGATGCTTCCCCTGCCTCCGCTTCCATGCTGGCGATGACGGAGAGGAGGGTCTGCTCCTGTTCGCCAAGTACCGAGACGAGCCCCCGGAGATGGGTGAGGCGGGCATCCCCGTAGGCGGCGGCCACATCTTCGCGGGAGACGGCAGGCCGCCCGGCCTTCTCGGCCCTCAGAATCGAGCGTTTCAGGAGATCGATTCCGATCCGGAGATCGCCGGATTCCATGGTTTTGCTGGTGATGAGATCGAGGATGCCGGCAGGGACGACGCCCGTATAGACGGCTCTCCGTGCCCGTTCCTGCAGGATGCCCCGTACCTGTGCAGCAGAATAGGGGGCAAAGAAGACCTCTTCGACGCAGAGGCTGGAGAAGACCGACCGGTCAAGTGCCCGCGAGAGGTCAATTGAGAGATCGCTTTCAACCAGGATGACGGAGGCCCGGCAGCCGGGGTAGTCGAGATAGATCCGCAGAAGCGAGGAGAGGATCTGGGTTGCGGTCTTCTCATGGATCAGATGGTGGATATCGTCAAGGCAGACGAGAAGAACGGCTTTTTTTGATTGGAGCGCCTTTGCAACGGCGTCCATCAGCCGCCTGAGCGGGATGCCGGAGCTTGGGGGAGCATGGCCGATCAGATCCGAGTAGATCGCTGAATACACAGCATATGCGGTCCGGCTCCGCTGGCAGTTCACGTACACCGGGAGCAGGGTATTGGAGACCTCCCTGATCTCGCTGAAGAGGTGGTGGATACAGGTTGTCTTCCCGGTGGCGGGGAGTCCACGGCAGATGAGGCTTGTCGGCTGCCTGCCCTTTATCCCCGGCCTGATATGGAATGCCATCTCCTCAAGTTCGGCATCGCGGAAGAGGATCTGGTCAGGCAGGTGATCGCATTCAAGGACATCGGCGTCTTTGAAGAGGTCTTTTTCTGAACCCAGGAGGTTTCGTGAGAGTGATCGATGGTGTGTCTCTAAACTCATACAATAGAGAACGCAGTCCCGGTAATAAGAGATGAACCCTGCGGTCTGAAAGTGTTTTGCGGGAAGGAGGGGTTCTCGCAGTGGGACATGAAAGGAGTGTACTGGAG
>Ga0163225_100064_pt1 | contig 33028 bp, 32 predicted proteins | sample MSEWel2016_04_06_2_FD_113145 | JGI IMG/M metagenome (GOLD analysis project Ga0163225, IMG submission 113145) | Subsurface microbial communities from deep shales in West Virginia, USA - MSEEL Well Study Marcellus 5H_2016_04_06 ... | reverse complement strand
GCCACCTCATCGTCGCTGATCCCGATATGCCGATAACCGATGCAGCACGTGTCATCTTCCGCTCAGGTATCCAGAAACTGCCGGTTGTCAATGACAAGAACGAGCTTGTCGGGATTATCTCAAATGCCGATGTGATTAGATCCCAGATCGAGCATGTATCTCCCGGAAAAGTCTATAATTTCATCTCGACGTTAAAGAAACTCTATGGGATTGAACCGACCCTTGAGCGGGGTAATGTTCCGGTTGACCGGCTCAGGCCGACACAGGGGAAGATTTTTCAGGATGAGCTTGAAGGTCGGATGTATGAGATTAAAAAAGGACTTGCAGAACCCGTCATCGTCGTGAAAAGGCGCGGTAAATTGATTATGGTCGATGGGCACCACCGGGCAATTGCAGCAAAGCGGCTCGGGATAAAGATCCTTGACGCCTATATCATTGTGATCGATGAGGATATCGAACTTGGACTTGAAAGGACGGCGGAAAGCATGAAACTCTACTCACTTGATGATATCCAGGTGATGGATTATGCACGCCATCCCCTTGTTGCGATCACACACCGTCTGGTTCCACACGACTGAATCCATCCAACCGCTCTTTCTCTTCCATCCTCCCTCTTCTTTTCATCCCCTTCTATCAGAACACCTCTCTCTTTCCCAGAAAATGGAAGCTTAAAAAACCGGGAAGGGTATGAAAAATGAGTATTTGTCGGGGAGGATCTGGTCTGGTTTATGATCCATCCCATGTCGTATCAAACGCATCATTGAGGACATACTCTTTCACCACGTCACCATCGGGTATGGCAACCTCCGGCCAGAGCCGGGTGCGCGAATGAATGACGATGTCATTTCCGAGGCTCGCCCGGGGTCCGATCACCGTATCATGCTCGATCGAACAGTTTCCACCAATGCGTACATCATTATCGATAATACTCCCGCTGACGGTGGAGCCGGATCCGATCGACACCCCCGAATAGAGTGATGAAGAAAAGATTTTTGCCCTGCTCCTGATGCTGCAATGATCCCCGATGGACGTATAGGGGCCGATGATCACATCCTCCCCGATTGTCACCTCCTTTCCGATGGATACCGGTCCGATAACGCGGGATCGCGGCCCGAGGGTGATCGAATTGCCAAACCTGACAGGACCGGTTATCTGTGCATCCTCAACACAGAGGTTGCCCTGTATCGTGGTGATTCCAACCTCATTCAGCTTCCATCTCTCAGCCTGCCTGAGCATCGAGGGGGATCCGACATCAGTCCAGTTTCCACGGGCAAGCCATCCTTTCAATTGATATCCTCTGTTCATCAGATCCGGGAAGAGATTGCGGGCAAAATCATATTTGGTCTTTTCCGGGATATACTCAAAAATTTCGGGATTGCAGACGTACATCCCGGTGCTGGCGAGGTTTGAGAAGACTTCTCCGGGTCCCGGCTTCTCCTTGAACCGCTGGATGGTGAAGGTTGCATCTATTTCGGCGATCCCATACTCACAGGGGTCATCGATCCCAATCAATCCGATTGATGCGATCGCATTCATCTTCTTATGTTCACGGTAAAATTCGAGGAGATTGATATCGGTGACATGATCCCCTCCGACGACCAGAAACGGCATCCCGTCGAGATACTCCTGCGCATTTTTTACTGATCCCGCGGTTCCAAGCTTCGTCTTCTCCTCAACATAGGTGATCTCGGCGGAGAAGAGTGAACCATCACCCAGAACTTCTTTAATCCGATCGCCAAGATATCCAAGCGTGATGACGATATCAGTAAATCCGAGATTGGCGAGGTGAACCACAAGATGCTGAATGGAGGGGATCCCTCCTATTGGTATACAGGGCTTTGGCCGCTCAAACGTCAGCGGACGGAGGCGTGTCCCCTCACCCCCGCACATTATGCAGACTTTCATGGTAAGGAGATATAACCCCGTATCAATTAAATGACATTGATCTGCTCTCCGGATACCCTTATCACTCTTCAGCATGAGAGAGAATGTATGGGTTCTCAGTTCACCTGCACTCTCTGCGGCAGATGTTGCAATGGTTTTGGGCGTTATATTACGATTAACCAGAAGATAGGAGGTGCATATGGCTGCTCTCTCTCCCTTACAAAAGAATCCTTCATGGCGGCTCTCGATCCGGGCAGAGCAGATATCTTCTCTGATACTTCATACCGGAATGAGCATCCTCATGCCTGTCCGTTCCTCAGGAGAGAATCTGAAGAAAGGGTCATCTGCACGATCTACCAGTCCCGGCCGGCATTCTGCCGGGACTATATCTGCTGTACGGGGAAGGTGATGCGTCAGGATGCCCTCTGCGGCGAGATGAAGGGGAGGCGTGATCTGAAAACCGAAGAACACGATCTCAATGAGGAATGGATGCGCCTGAAGGAACGGTATGGTGGTGCAGCTGATTCGGATTGGAAGGCGGAGGTCAGAAAGAGTTTGACAGCATCAGGATATGAGGTGATCTTCTATGAATGAAGAAGGGATGCGGATACTGGAGGTGGAGGGGGAGAAGGTTCCCTGTCTCCCGGAAAAGCCGGTGACACTTGATCGGTGCCGATTCTGTGCCCACTCACGCTATTTCGAGGTAAAAGGCATACGTATGCCCTCGCCTGCACGGGCATACTGCTCACGGAGTGGTGCAACAGATGAGGTGGATCTGAAAGCGGTTACACGGGTCTGGTGCGATGATCTGGCTGGTGAAGGGTACCGGAGTATCATGTCGATCATCAGCTGATTTCAGATCAGAGCCCTTTCCAGAACTCCCACCATCTTCGGGTCTCCTGTGGAAGATACGGCTGATCTTTCTGCCATTTCAGATCAAGGATATGGTGAACAACCCGGATCTCCTTTTTGAGATCCACAACAGCAACAGTCAGGCTCTCCAGTGACCGATTGATTATCTTCACCTCTTCAAAGCTTCTCTCCCGCGGCACCGGAACAAATGTATTGTCTTCGGTATATTTCTCAATACCCGACTCAATAAGCCTTAAAATTGCCTCATTCCTCTCGATCCTCTTTTCAGTTGCAAACTGTTCGATCTGGTGTGCCAGATCACTCTCAAGGGTAAATGAGATCCGCATACTCATAGGGTAACCTCCTTAATCTACCTGTTAATTGCCTCTCTTCTCCCCGGAATAACCGGGGCTGCCAGCTCAACAATTGTATTCATATCGAGATGCTCCTCCAGATGACGGGCAAGATGGTCATAGGGATCAGTTCTCTCCTCTTCGGTATAAATCAGCCCCTTCTTCCCGTAGAGGTACTGAAGCAGGGCTGTAACAGCAGATGCATTCTGGAAGAGTCCGTGGAGATATGTTCCAAAGACCAACCCGTCATCTGATACCGATCCGTCTCCTGCGAATGCTTCAGTTCCTCCGGAGCTGATCGTCTCGCCCATATGAATCTCATATCCGCTTACCTCTCCCATTGCACTCAGGATCGGCCCAATTGGCTGTGCCTGGCGTGTCACCCGGATCGTCGTCTTCCTGTATGCCGAGAACGATGTCTCAACAGGCAGCATATTCAGTCCATCATATACCGCCTCATCGCCGGATTCGATCCCCCTGTCATAGATTCTTTTCCCGAGGATCTGGTATCCCCCGCAGATACCAATCACCGGCACACCACATTCCCGTGCCTTTCCTATCGCCTCGCATGTCCCGGTTCTTCTGAGATGGAGGAGATCCTCGACGGTATTTTTTGTCCCCGGTATGATGATGCAGTCATAGGTATCGAGCGGATCACCCGGCTGGACATAGGTGACAGAGGTGGATCGTTCAAGTGCTTCGAAATCGGTAAAGTTCGATATCCGTGGCAGGTGGATGATTCCTATCCGGATCGGAGATGATGACGCGCGTTTATCGGAGAGTGAGAGCGAATCCTCACTTGGGAGATCAAGCTCGGTATAGGGAACAACACCAAGAACGGGTACCAAACAGGTCTCTTTGATAAGATCGATTCCTGAAGCAAAGATTTCGGGGTCGCCCCTGAATTTGTTGATGATCACACCGGCAACGAGGGCACGGACGTTTGGGGGAAGCAGACTGATCGTCCCATAGAGCTGGGCAAAAACTCCTCCCCGCTCGATATCTGCTACAAGGATGATTGGTATCCCAAGTCTTTCCGCAAGCCGTATATTGGCAATATCACGATCATAAAGGTTCAGCTCTGCCGCACCGCCTGCCCCTTCACAGATAACACACCCGGTATCAGCAATGAGATCCTGGTACGCAGCGACTGCCACTTCAAGAAGCGCGTCCGTCTCCTTGTAATAGTCACGTATCGGGAGGTCACGATAGGGTTTTCCAAGGACGATCACCTGTGAGATGCTGTCCGCTTTTGGTTTAAGGAGGATTGGGTTCATTTCAGCGACCGGCTCGCGGTGTGCAGCGATAGCCTGCATCGCCTGGGCAATACCTATCTCGCTGCCATCTGCTGTGACATAGGAGTTAAGGCTCATATTCTGCGCTTTAAACGGTGCGACTGTATATCCACGATTGAAGAGCGCACGGCATATCCCGGCAACAGTGACACTTTTTCCGACATGTGAGGCGGTTCCTAGCACCAGAAGCGACATGGTTCATACGTACTCTCTTCGGAAAGATAAAAAGAGATATTATGATTATCCTTGATCCCGGACACTCTCCCTCCTTTTAGCGCATACAATAAATAGAGATGAACGTCCAGTACTGGTTAATGAACAGTGGCATCTGCCCAAAATGTGGCCTTCCGAAAGAACTGTGTATCTGCGAAGAGGTCGCCAAGGAACAGCAGAGAATTCTCGTGAAGATCAACCGGAGACGGTATGGGAAAGAAGTAACCGTTGTAGACGGACTCGATCCCTATGAGATCGATCTTGAAGATCTCTCAAAGTTCCTGAAGAGCAAACTTGCTTGTGGAGGAACCGTAAAAGGAAATACCATCGAATTGCAGGGAAATCACCGAGATCGCGTGAAAGAACTGCTCTCTCAGAAGGGGTATAAAATTGACAATATAAATTAACCATCCTCCTTCCTTTATCTCTCTATTCCCGTTTTTTCTATTCATCCTAGATAGCGAACCTGAAGACCAGCCAGCCGATCAGGACCATCATTGCTGAGTACTTCAGCCCTGCCAGTGCTCTTCCCTCACCCATCTGGCCTGCGACAAGCCCTGAGAAGAAGCCCTGCAGGATGACTGCGTGCGAGAAGATCCTCTTGTAAAAGTCGATATCGATCGATGACATAAATCCAGCACCCGCTCCGGATGCCTCTGCGGCCCTGCCTGCTTCTGCCATTGTCTCAAGGAATGTGCTGGTCAGGATGCCGATGACGAACATGTAGACGAAGAAGGAGATGATAATGATCACAATATAGATGAACATATTATTCAATCGATCTGTCTTGAGGGAGACAAACTCATAGGTATCGATTGCTGCTGCACGGAGGACATTTGAGATATCTCCCCCTGCCCTGCTTGCTTTTGCGATCAGATCCACACTTCTGGTCGCAAGCGGTGTCCGTATTCTCTCACCAAACCGCAGCATCGCCGGGACAAACGGAACGTTCCATGACATCTCCTGATCAAGGCGACGGATATGCGGTGTCAGGGCACCATATTCTGCGCGGGCCACAAGGGCAACAGCACCGGGCAGTGTCATCCCGGATTCATTCATGCCTGCAAGGTCGCGGAAGAAGTTCGGGAGTGCGGACTCCAGGCTTCTCTGCCGGCGATCATCAAAGAAATCGAGAAGGGCGAGCGGAGTGATGATCAGGAGTGTTGTGAGGATCAGGATATCATCAATGATGGTCGTTCCAAAAACAACATTCGGGCCAAACTGCTGATAAACAATAAAGAACCAGATGAGGGCGATTATGAGCGAGATGGGAATTGTCAGATAGAGTGAATGAATGGGGTTTTTGATAAGGGATTGAACCGGGTGCTGTATAAAACCCGAAAATCCTCTCTCTTTTTTACTGCGTCTCTCGATCTTATCGTGGATGATTCTGTCGGCATCAATGTCTGCTTCCTGTGCCTGCCTTCTCCATCTCATCTCAGACCTCCGGAGTCATGGAATCGATCATAACAAGGAACATGGCGCTTCCAAACGGCATGATCAGGTAAATAATCACATAGAGGAAGATTGGATCTCCTCCCCCGGAGAGCATCGACATCACCGATTGCAGAATAACGAGGAAGAGTGTTCCTGCAACGAGGGCTGTTACATAGGATTCGGATATCAGCCCAAGTGTGTCAAGGAACGCCTTCTGTTGCTGCCTGTTCTCAATCGCGTACTGGTTTGCCTTCAGTTTGAAGTACTCTGTCAGGTTGCTTCCGCTTGATATTGCACCCATTGCTCCCTGCAGGAACTCTTTCAACCGGTCACTTGGAGTGATTGTTGAGACAACCCGTAATGCGTCGATGAGATCGCGCCCGAATACATCGATTTCACGGGCAATATACCGGGCTTCAGCGGCACTCTCACCATATACGGGTGATTCGCCAAGAAGGCGGAAGATCTCGGCGGGTGTGATCCCGGCAGTGGACATTGCGGTGATATAATTGATTGCGTGTGGAAGGCTTGCATCTATCTTCCTCTTCCTCTCACCAGCCATTATCGGCGGGTACATCAAAAAGAGAAGATATGTCGATCCTGACACGACCATCAGTGTAAGGAGCGTAATTGCAATGGTTCCGGCGATCAGGAGCAGATCCGAATATTGGTAGACAACCAGCGGGAGCGATCCGCTGTAGGTGATCAGGTGAGGAATCTCAAAAATATAGCTGAGTATTCCGACAACGACTGCCGCCAGAACTCCGGCAATTGCCGAGGTTACGGTGGCTGTTGCAAGATATGCCTCAAATGACACTTTATGACGGGCAGAGATGAGACTGCCATGCAGTTCGATGTAATTCTCTTTCTTCTTCCGCATCCTCTCTCCGAGGAGGCTGAAGCAGAAGAGTTCATACCTGTTCATAGAGATCCCCTCTCACGCGGGCGATCACATCATCGGGGTTTCTGAAGTACTCCATTAAAATTGCAGAAACATCCTTATAATGCCTTATTTTTCGAATTCTCATCCATTCAAGAACTTCCTGTCTTCGTTTCAGCTCTTCCTGGATTCTCTCGTCATCCCATCCGCGCTCCTCCATGATATCCTCAAGGATATAGGATTTCCCTGAATAGGAGATCTCATCTGTTGAGGGTTTCCACCTGAAGACTTCATTGGTGATCAGTTCGTTTGTACGGGGATCGATATCGAGGATCTCAATAATCTGCTTGTTTCTTCGGATCCTTTGCCCCCCAACGCGTGCCTGTACCTGGATAGAGACGAGATCGAGTGCTGATAGCATATTCCTTGGTACATTCATCGGCGGATTTTCAAGCCGGTGTACGACGCTCGACACCGAATCTGCATGGGTGGTGGAGTACGTGATATGGCCGGTACTCATTGCCTGGAAGAGTGTCAGCGCCTCTCTTCCACGTACCTCACCGACAAGAAGGTATTCGGGACGCTGTCTGAGGGCGGCTCTCAGGAGTTCATAGAGATCGATCTCGCCACGCCCCCCGGTGTCAAAGGAGTCGCGGGTGACACTTGGGATCCAGTTTGCATGGGGAAGCTTCAGTTCACGGGTATCTTCAAGGGTGATGATCTTTGCAAGCGGAGGCATGAAGAGGGAGATTGCATTCAGTGAGGTTGTTTTTCCCGATGCTGTTCCTCCTGCAAAGATGCATGACTTGCCGCTCTCAACGGCAAGCCAGAGAAATGCTATTGAGAGAGGGGAGAAGGTCTTCCATTCGATGAGATCGGTTGGAGTGATCGGTTCATCACGGAATTTCCTGATCGTAAAGGTCGATCCATGCGCAGTCACCTCGGTTCCAAGAGTCATCTGGATACGGGATCCGTCCGACATGGTTGCATCCAGAATCGGCTCTGCAATCGAGATATATTTTCCCGCCCTCTGCGCAAGTTTTGTCACAAATGAGTCAAGATCAACAGAATTGGTGTAGCAGAGCGTCGTCTTAAGCGACTCATACCGGGTATGGTAGACGAAGATCGGCGATTTCAGCCCGTCACATGAGATATCCTCAATGAAGGGGTCATGCATAATCGGATCGATCACTCCGTCCCCTATGAACTCACAATCCATCCGGTAATGGATCTTCTCCTCTTCGACAGGACTGAGACTGAGATCAAAGTCTTCGATGATTCTGCGGCTGGCCTCCCGGAGCAGTTTCCGTGTTTCCTCCCTGGAAAGACCACGGGTGCTTATATCCAGTGTTTCAAAGAGCCGGTGCTTAATCTCGTTGTATAATGCTTCTTCGCCTTCTGTGAGTATGGGTTCAATGACCTGGTAGGTGTATTCATGGGAGAGGACATCGTAGAGAATTCTGATATATGCATAGGGGGGGTGTACAGGATAGAGCTCAACCTCCTCGACACCGGGTGGGGGTGTATATTCGAGATCGAGTAATGGTCCGTGAATATCGGGATGATACTCTTCCCTGACATGCTTCTTTGGAGAGAGTCTCTGGAGCAGAGAGGGTTTTTTCGTTTGTTTCTCATCCAAAACAGGCTCATCTTCCTCTGATGGCTTCTCTTTTACGTTCTCGTCCTGGATGGGTGGCTGTTTCTTTCCGATCACCACCTCCTGGAGCGGCAGTGGATGAGGTGGTTTATGGCGGGAATCTCGGTCTCCCTGATCCTCTGCGCTCCCTATCTCTTCGGGATGCTCATCTGGTAAAGACTCTGGAGTTGGTGTTTTTTCTTCCGGGATCGGGAAGGTTTCCTTCTCAGGTATGGGGTCCGTTCTGTCATCCTCGTGGGTTGCTGCGATCAGTTCTTCAACAAGGTTTTCAAGTTCATCATCAGTACCCTCCTTTCCACGCTTTTCTTCCTGTTTCTGCATCTTCTTCAGGAAAGAGAAGATGCTCTTTTTTTCTTCCCCTCTCTCATTTTCGGAGACCAGTTCTTCTTCAATTATCTCTTCATGTATGATACTGAGGCGTGTATCATCTTCGGGTTCTGGTGTATGATATGGCTCTGTAACACCATACTGATCTCTTCTGGTCCTCTGATCCCATTGTTTCCCCATATCTCTGAGAGGATCAGAGCCGTCGTCCAGACTGCCTTTTCCTTCAGGTGTTCTGTCTGTTCCTCTCTCTCCACTCTCCGGAGCTTCGGGCAGTAACCAGCCGGGCACAGTCTGTTCGCTTTGTCTCTCTGCTGGTCCTGCCTCTTCTTCTCTTTTTTTGTTCCATTGGATGCATGAGATGAACCGGTCACGTATTCGTCTCTTCATCATGCAGCTCCGTCAACTGGTATTGTTATCTCCATATCGCCACCCGGATAGCTGAAGCTGGTTTTGCCGATCAACCTGATCCCCTCGCGCAACCGCCCTTCATATGTCCCCTCAAGGAGACGAAAGGAGGCTTTTCCATTCTGGTCCGGCGTATCTGTTCCACATAAGCGCCCTTCGCTCCAGATCTCGATCCTGAGCGGGACAGGCCTTTTTCTGCCAAAATCCACCCTGATTGTGAGTCTGCCGAGTCCGGAGGTATCTGAGGGCGATCTCTCCTCCATCCCGCTCTTCACTGCTGCATGTGCATATAACCGTTCAGGGTGATAGATACGCGCACTGCTGGCGAGACTTTCTGCTTCTGCTACGGACAGAGGGGATAATGTGTACATTGGTTTTGTCGGAAACCTGAGAATAGCAATATCTCCATAGATCGTTCCGGCATCATCAGTATATTCAGCTCCTGCGGGCTCCCCTGAGACAAAAATGACCTGTGCCCGAACCCCCTCTATTCCCATACTGGAGATAGTGCCGGAAAACCCCCTCTGTACAGCATTCAAAATGCAGTCTGCCAGTTTTCCTGATCTTATTCCTGACTTATCTGTATCGGGCATCTCCTCTTCCCCTGCATTCCAGGTTTACTCTTTTTTTGACCCTCTTATGAATGGTTTGGGATCATACGCATAGTACCAGAGAATCTATTCCATGCCATATATAATCTATCAACAAGAATAGTTCATTCATGATATCGTATCTGGCCATTCCTTTTCTTGTGGTGGCATTGACATTTCTCTATGGATCTCTTCTGGATATCCGCGACCGCCGGGTACCGTTTAGGACATGGTATCCGATGATCCTTCTTTCCCTCCCATTCACAGGTTATGTCTATTATATCCTCTTCCTTGGAGATCTTCACTGGTTTTTGATCATTGCCCTGACGACACTCGTCTTCTCAGGGGTAATGTATGCGATTGCATATTTTGGTCTCTTCGGTGGTGCAGATGCCTGGGGTCTTATTTTTATTGCTCTCCTGATACCTCTCTTTCCATTTGAACCGCTTCTTGGGTATCCTCCGGTTCCAATCTTTGCCTTCAGTGTCCTTGCAAATGCCCTCATCCTGAATCTCTTCATTCCGGTTTTTCTCTTCTTCCACAATCTGGTCAAAGGAAACAGGGCCCCGCTCCTGTACATGTTTATCGGGTTTCCGGTTAAATCTGAGAATATCCGTTCGGTCTTTGGCTTTGTAATAGAGGATTTTGAAGAGACAACAGATGGTTTACAGCGCAGTTTTATCCCGTTTACCGAGGCGATCAGCAGGATGGCACGGGATGACCGTGTGTATACGCGTGACCTCCGGGAGCAGCCTGGCGATTTCCAAAAAGAGCTTGCACTGTATAACAAAGCCGGTTCGGTCTGGATATCCTATGGCGTACCATTCTTCATTCCGATTACCGCCGGGCTGATTGTTTCATGCCTTGTTGGTGATATACTCTTTACTCTGATGATGGCGCTTATGGGGGTCTGACTGGCATGATTGAATGTACCTGTCTGGACGGATTCATTCCGGTTGGTGTACAGAGTGCATGAACAAAGAGAATGCAGAGACACGTGATGTGCTGATGATTGCCAGGGCAGATGAAGCATCTGCCTCCCTCACACAAAAGACCGGTAATGCCCGGTGCAGCCTGCCACCTCGGGCATCACCCATGATCTTAAATGAAAGTCTTATGGTTTTCTCACTTCCTCTTCCGGGTAGTATCTGCATCTTTTCCTGTCTGGGAGAAGGCGCATGATGTTTATATCCTAGTATCTCTTACGTTATGATGTAGAGAAAAATAGAATAGCAGAGTCTGACGTGGATCCCGGGTCAGACGTATACGATAAGAGCGGTGATCCGGGATCTTCCATATCGGAACGTATATGAATAATGGCACATATTGGGGCGATATAATACAAAAAGGCTGACTATTTTCGTTCATGGAAATAACCAGCATATTCTCACTCCGATAACCATAATCAAGAGATCACAATGGTAGAATTTTATGAAACTGGTACCAGATACGAGCGTTGTCATTGATGGGCGGATAACTTCAATGATACAGAACGGCGAATGCAAAGGTGCAACAATAATCATTCCTGAAGCTGTTTTTGCGGAACTTGAGGCACAGGCAAACCATGGACGGGAGATTGGTTTCTCCGGACTGACAGAGATCCAGGAACTCTGCCGTATGCGGGATGAAGGATTGATCGAGCTCAAATTTGTTGGCGAACGGCCCCGGCTTGAACAGGTGAAGCTGGCAAGCGGCGGCGAGATCGATTCGATGATCCGGAATGCCGCAATCGAATATGATGCCTCCTTTATGACCTCCGATATCGTTCAGGCTGAAGTTGCACGGGCAAAGGGAATTCCCGTCATCTTCATGAAGGCACAACAGGAGAATTTCACGCCGCTTGGCATCGATCATTTCTTTGATGAAAATACTGTGGCAATCTATCTCAAGGAACGCGTAGCTCCATATGCCAAGAAAGGTCGGCTGAAGGAGATGAGGATCGAGCAGATTCGTGACTCCCCGATGACCGAGTATGAACTCAGGAAACTTGCACAGGAGATCCTTGAACGTGCCAAGCGCCACCCGGACGGGTTTATTGAGATTGAGAAGAAAGGTGTGACGGTCGTCCAGATTGGATCGCTCCGGATTGCAATCACCCGCCGCCCGTTCTCAGACGGGATGGAGATTACCGTCATCCGTCCGATTGCGGATGTTTCACTTGAGGATTACAGCCAGTCTGATGAGATCAAACGGTCAATCATCAGTGATCGTTCGGGAACGCTCATAGTCGGCCCACCCGGCTCAGGCAAATCGACACTTGCACAGAGCATCGCCATCTTCCTTGCAGAATGTAACTATGTTGTGAAGACGATGGAGACACCGCGTGATCTTCAGGTGCCGGATCATATCACACAGTACACCGCGCTAGACGGGAATATGGCCTTAACCGCAGAACTTCTCAGTCTTGTCAGACCCGATTTTGTTGTCTTTGATGAGATACGGAAGCCCGAAGATTTCCAGATCTATGCAGATCTTCATCTCTCCGGCATCGGCATGATCGGGGTTCTTCATGCACACAAGGTCCAGGATGCACTCCAGCGTCTCCTCTCACGGATAGACGTCTGTATTCTCCCCCAGGTGATCCCTTCGATCATCTTCGTATCCGAGGGTGAAATTGAACGTGTCTATTCCCTCAATCTGTCAATTGATCACCCATCCGCACTTTCAGGACAGGGCATGGATATCATTCCATCTCCGGTTGTCAGGGTGACAGATAACGAGACCGGTCTTGTGGTGGTCGAGATATTCCGGTATGGCGGCGAGACGATAGTGTACCCGTTGCACCAGCAGGATTCATCTCTCCAAATTCCAAAAAACCAGAATGCAGGAAAAAACGATATTCCTGCCAGGATGGAATCCGAATCTGATAATCCTCAATCAAGCCCGTGGCAGGAAATTGAAAAGGAGATCCAGAAAGAGATCGGCAGGTTCACCGAGGGATCAGTGGATGTCAGGATGATCTCTGACAGTAAAGCATCAGTCTATATTGAAGATCGAGATATTCCGGCTGCAATTGGAAAAGGTGGAAAAAATATCGCTTCAATTGTGAATAAGGTCGGTGTTGGCATTGATATCCGTTCCCGAACCGAGCTGGACTCAACCCCTCCGGCGGAAACCATCGAAGAGCCAACCGTGCGGTCTCCAGCAACAGGCGGGGTGACGATCAGAACAGATAAGAAATACCTGATCCTTGCATGCCCCGAACATGCAAGCAAGATCGTTGACGTCTTCTCAGGTAAGGAATATCTTTTTACCGGCACTGTTGAGGAGAGTGGGGAGATTCTTCTTGCCAGGAACAACTCCATTGCCCAGGAGATGCTCAGGCGGGATGCCGAAGGTGAAAAGATCACGGTTCGTCCGGTGGAGTAGAAAATTCATAAGAAGGGTGGTTTTTCGTGGCTGATTGCGTACTGAAGCTGTCTGAAGCTGATGTTGAAGAAGAATGGAAGCATGCATTCCATTCCGATCCATCGGCAAAGGAGAAATGTTATATCAATGTCGCATATCCCTATCCGAGCGGAGCGATGCATGTCGGCCATGGCAGAACATATATTGTGCCGGATGTTATTGCCAGGTTCTGGAGGATGAGAGGACGGCAGGTTCTCTATCCAATGGCTTTCCATGTAACGGGGTCGCCTGTTATCGGGATCTCAAAACGGATTGCACGTGGCGATGAAAAGACTCTTTCATTGTACAGGGATCTCTATAAAGTACCTCAGAATGTCATCGAACGATTTTCTGACCCCCTTGCGATCGTCGATCATTTCTCAAATGAGTACGAGCGGGTGATGCGGAGACTCGGCCTCTCGATCGACTGGCGCCGGAGGTTTACGACAATTCTTCCCCAGTACTCAAAATTCATCGAATGGCAGTACCATCACCTGAATGAACAGGGCAGGGTTGTCAGAGGGGAACATCCCGTTAAATACTGTCCGCAGTGCGATAATCCGGTCGGCGATCATGACCTCCTCGAAGGGGATAAGGCGGAGATTGTCAGGTTTATCTTTGTCAATTTTGAATCGGATGGTTTTTTGATACCCTGTGCAACACTCCGCCCGGAGACGATCTACGGGGTAACCAACCTCTGGATCAACCCGGATGTCGGTTATGTGAAAGCGGATGTCGATGGCACAGTATGGCTCCTTTCACACGAGGCAGCAGATAAGCTTGCACTTCAGAAACATCAGGTGACAATAGTCGGCGAGGTGGATGGGGCTGATCTCATCGGCTCATTTGTCTCTCACCCTCTCTGTGGACGTGTCCGTATCCTTCCGGCAGGATTTGTGGATCCGGATATGGGATCCGGTATCGTGATGAGTGTTCCGGCACATGCACCCTTTGACTATATTGCCCTCACCGATCTCCAGAAGAAGGGTGAGTATACGGATATCGAACCGGTATCGCTGATACAGGTTGATGGATATGGCGATATCCCGGCGAAAGAGGCGGTTATACGGCATGGGATCGTCGATCAGTTCGATCCGAAGATGGACGAGGTGACCCAGGAGGTCTATTCGGCAGAATTCTCACGCGGCAAGCTCCTTGCACGATGCGGTGAGCATGAAGGAAAACCCGTTCGTGTCGCACGTGAGGATGTTGGCGCTATCATGGAGTCGGATTTTGGCTCAATCTGGTTCTATGACTTCGATCAGCAACCCGTCGTCTGCCGGTGCGGAAGCCGTGCCTTTGTCAGGATCCTTGATGATCAATGGTTCCTCACCTACAGTGATCCGGAATGGAAACAGCAGGTGCATGATCAGATAGACAGGATCACACTTGTTCCCCCCGAAGTCCGGGCAGAGTTTGACCGCACTGTTGACTGGCTGAAGGACTGGGCATGTACCCGCCGTGTCGGGCTTGGCACACGGGTTCCCTGGGATCCGAAATGGCTCTTTGAGCCGCTTTCGGATTCAACCGTCTATATGGCATACTATACAATTGCCCACCGGATCAGCGGGATTCCGGCCGATGCCCTCACCCCGGCGGTATTCGATTACATCTTCCTTGGGAGAGGAGATCCTGAAGGTGTGGAAAGATCAATCCTTGATGAACTGAGATCCGAATTCCTCTACTGGTACCCCTATAACTACCGGTTTTCGGCAAAAGATCTCATCTCAAACCACCTAACCTTCCAGCTCTTCCACCACCGCGCCATCTTCCCCGATGAACTCCAGCCACAGGGTATGGTCGTCTTCGGCATGGGGCTTCTGGATGGGGCGAAGATGTCATCATCCAAGGGAAATGTCTACCTCCTGGAAGATGCCGCAGAGGAGTTTGGCGCTGACACGGTTCGTATGTTTCTGGTTGGCTCAGCCGAGCCCTGGCAGGATTTTGACTGGAGAAATGAGCTCGTATCATCTGTCCGAAAACAGATCGAACGGTTCATCTCCTATATTGCAGAGTCAAAGGATGCAACCGGCACTCATGATGTCGACTTGTGGCTGTCCTCCCGTCTCCAGCGCCGGATCGCCCGCATGACCGAAGCACTCGATCTCTTCCAGACCCGGCAGGCGCTTCAGGAGGCATACTTTGGGATCGAGTCGGATCTGAAATGGTACCGCCGCCGTCTGCCTTCCGGATCAACCGGTGGCACAGTGCTCCGTGATGTTGCAGATGCATGGATCCGGCTGCTTGCACCGGTGATCCCCTTCACCTGCGAATCGCTCTGGCGTGAGATGGGGCATGAGGGACTCGTCTCCTTTGCAGACTGGCCGGTTCCCGATCAGAGCCGGATCAACCCGGAAGTAGAGCTTGCCGAAGAGTTGATTGCCCGGACAATCGAGGATATCGAGTCAATTATGAAGATTCTTCCGGTTAAAGCTGAAAAACTCACTCTCCTGATCGCTCCCGAATGGAAGAACGAAGTCTTCAGGCGGGTTGCAGCAGCTGAAGATCGAAGAACGGTGACAAAAGAGCTGATGAAGGACGAATCAATGAGAAAGCGTGGAAAAGAGGCGGCAAATGCTGTTCCACAGGTGATTAAACTGATCCACAGTCTCCCTCCGGGTCTTGTCGATCAGATCTCAACACGTGCACCAGATGAGCATGCAATCTTTTCACAGGCGGCGTCTTTCATCGGGGGGGAGTTCTCGGTGAAGGTGGAGATATTGCATGCCGATGGGAGTGGCCATCCAAAAGCAGGAATGGCACTTCCATTCAAACCCGCAATAGTGATTGAATAAAAAAATCTACTCTTCTTTTGGTTTTGCCCGTTTCACCCGTTCTTTTGTAGAAAACCCGGTGAGGAGATCGAGGTAATGCCGGAATTTTTTATTGGAGTCGAGAATATCTTCATCAGCTGCTGAAATATCAGATTCGGTATCAACAAATGCCGTTTTATTCTTTTCACCCGGCCAGACCTCAAGGCGCCTGATTGCTTTGTATGAGATGATGTAATGCCCGTCTTTTTCTTCTGGTTCAACACCGAAGATATCCACCAACCCCTTTGCCATCCGTTCCTCAAGGTCTTTTGTCTGCCCTCTTTTGACTGGATATTCCTGCATAGTATTAATGTAGGTGGGGCGTCTATGTAATTTTAATGTCCAATGAAACGAGTGATCTGAAGATCATCTCAAGCGGTCTTATGGAAAAGGGAGCGGTTGTGATGATGGGTTTCCCCGGATCAGGGCTTGTCGGAAGTATTGCCCTGCAGTATCTGGTGGACCAAATGGAATTTACCCATATCGGCGATATAACCAGTCGGTTCTTCCCCCCGATGTCGATGATGCAGAAAGGGGTTGTTCATGCAGCGGTTCGTATCTATGAGAAGGAAGGATTTGCTGCACTTGTTGCGGATATTCCCATACACCCTGCAATCTGTTATGAAGTGGCTAACGGCATCCTTGACTGGCTGGAAGACTTTGATGTGAAGGAGATCGTCACCATCGCCGGTATCGTGACCAATGAGACAGAAAAAAGGGTATTTGGTGTGGCAAGCGATGAAGACGCTGTCTCAAAGATTTCGGATCATACCATCATCCTCCCGATGGGTAGCATCTCAGGTATCGCATCAAGCCTCCTGACCGAATGCAAACTGCGGAAGATCCCCTGTATCGGTCTTCTGGGCGAGACGGTGAATAATCCTGATCCGCGGGCGGCTGTCTCTGCGATTAATGTATTGAATGACCTCTACTCCTTAGACCTGGATACTGCACCATTGCTTGAACAGGCAGAGGAGATTGAGATGACGATGCAGCGGCTCGCTGAGGAAGTACAGGGATCGGAGGTGCCGCAACAGAAGAAGGAAAACCTTCCGATGTACGGGTGATCACTATGATGGTAGCAGCATTAACCGGCATATCTCCACAGGTAATAGCAGATCTCAAACTTGGCAGACCACGCACCATCGAACTTCAAAGCGCTCATAATATTATCACCCTTGCAGAAGTGCAGCCGGGGGATCCGATCTTCCTTACATCAGTTGCACCAGAAGATCTCTCTCCAGGGGATTCCGGCATCATTCTCGAGGCGCAGATGATTACAATCTCGATGAAACGGTTGATTGAATATTCGCATGCCAGTTTCTTTGAGGAGCGTGAGCGAACCTCGGCACGTGTCCAGCTGAGGTACTGCGGGACATCAATAGTCAAAGAAGTAGGGGATCTTGGATGTTGTAAGGCAGCCCGGGTGGATGTGGTGAAGTGCACCTGTTTCCACGCGGTCTGATCCCCCTTATTTTTTCAGCTGGTTCACACAGAATCCGACATTCTCACCAAACCTGCGGATGGTGTCCATCCCCTCGGTATCCTCCACAACCTCGCCTTTCTCTTTTCCAAAGGCCATGTTCCAGTAGGTGGAGCCGCAGACGATCATATCATTGATCAGGTAGAACATCAGGAGTTCCTGGATGGTTGCGGTATGGCCGCCTCTCCGTGCAACTGCAATCGGTCCGCCGACCATTCGCGAGAGAAACTGGTCGTTTCCACGTGAGACCATCCCGATCCTCTGGAGTGCGGACATCAGATCCCCACGGGCGGTTCCAAAGTAGACCGGGGTTCCGACGATTAAGCCGTCTGCTGATCTGATGGTTTCGATCATCTCGTTCACGCCGTCATCAATTGCGCATTTCCCGGTATTTTTGCAGGAATAACAGGCAATACAGGATGCGATCTGTTTTCCCCTGAGGCTGATCTCCTCTGTTCCGACCCCTTCTGCACCCAGTGCTTTTTTACATTCTTCAAGTGCGAGTTCGGTGTTTCCCCCGGCCCGGGGGCTTGCGTTTATGAGTACAACTTGTGCCATGATACTCTTCAGGTTGACCCGGCAGATAAAAAAGATTATTCAGAGGTGAGCCAGTCATAGAGGAATACTGCTATAAGTGCCCCTGCAATTGGCCCTATGATATAGATCGGGAAGAATTCCCAGAAGTTCTGGCCTCCAAGGAGTGTGTTTCCGAGGTACGGACCGAAGGTACGTGCCGGGTTCAATGATGAACCCGCGATATTGCCGGTTGTGGTGATGATACCGGCGACGGTGAGACCGATGGTCAGCCCTGCAAAACCTTCCGGTGCCCGTTTATCGACAGCAATTCCCATAATGACAAGCATCAGGAGGAATGTACCGATCGCCTCAGCAAGGATTGCCTCGGTATAGGATATCCCATGGAATGGTGCTGTTGCTCCAAGTCCTCCCACCAGTACTGCATCCGGTCCGGTACAACCGAAGAAGAGGATGCTTGCGAGTGCAGCTCCAATCAGTTGTGCAATGATGTAGGGAGCGACATCGGATGTCGGGAACCTCTTTGTTGCCCAGAGGGCGATAGTGACCGCCGGGTTGATATGGGCTCCCGAGATCCTGCCGAATGCGTAAATTGCACCTGCAATGGCAAGACCGAAGGCAAGACCGATGGCAAGCCAGTCTGCGAGCCCTCCGAAGTACCCGATGCCGATATTGAATTCGCTGAGTGGTTCTTCTCCGGCAGAGAGCATCAGTGTTACCGTCGCTGCTCCGGCTCCGAAAAAGACGAGGAGGAAGGTTCCAATCAGCTCCGCCACACACCGTTTCGTAAGTGATATCATGGTTTTGCTCTCCAATCAGGAATGGAATGCCCTATAGCAGGGCGGGCAGAGGATCCGTGGCAGGCTCTGTTTCACTTTTTTTGCCGGGAAGGGATAGCCCCCCTCCCACATCTCTGTCTCTTCCCTCTTTGCATGCTCCATACAGACTCCCATACCGCAGACGATGCAGATTGCAACCGCATCACTATCCTTCCCCTGTTCTGCGCAGATATAGCATTTCATATGATCACCTGTTGCCTATACCGCATCACGGTATTCACAGTACTGATGCCTGAAGTCGACAAGACAGGCAGCGGCACAGTCTTTGCATGCCCTGACCGGGGCAGCGGGGATCTCTTTGTGAAGTGCGATGATGTTTGTCATCATCGTTGCAGTCACCGGTTCGCTCGTCAGCAGGCATGGATAGTCTGAGAGCCTCATAAGGGCAGATGCCCTGACCGTTATGGCACAGGCAGGATATGCATACCACTGAGGATTCATCAAAACCTCGTTCTGATCGACAGGAGAGAGATCGATCTCACATCCTGCAACAATTGGTTTGAGCTGATCATCAGAGCCCGCTTTTGCCCTCCGTGCCCGATCAAGGATCTTCCATCCGCGGTAAATCATATCCATGAAGTCGCAGTTGTGGAGTTCAGCCGCCGCACCACGGGTCGGCTTCAGCTGGACAAAGTTATGGAACCGTTTTGTGAGGAGATCGACTATCATCGGGGCATTGAAGCCGTCAAGTTCAAGGATATATTCGGTGGCACAGGCAGATGCACCGGTTGCCACGGAGAGGATGTCATATTCGCTCTTCATCTTTGGAATAGCGTTGGTCAGACTCTTCTCCATTACGTCTGTCACCGCCTCGATGGTTGCCATGATCACATCGTCCTTGCACATATTGAAGGTTGACTGGGCAATATGGTGGGCGATATCGCCGACACAGTATGCCGGGATGGTGACGATGTTTCCATAATGCACTCCGTCATCCACAGCTTTTTTCACGGCAGGGGTGATCAGGCGGCGATACTCATCCATGTATTTCCTGACATCAAATGAGGTGTGTCCTGCCTCGTCCATCAGTTCTGCCTGGGCAGCAACCGGGGTCTTATAGATCTTCTGAACCTGTTGAACCTCCTTTTTCGAGGCATCGGCAAGAGAATCTCCTTCTTCAACCCGTGTTGCAAAGACCTCGCCGATACCATAGGATGTGTTCATACCCCAGGATTTTGAGGCAAGTATCGTCTGTTTATGATCTGTTGGAATGTTTGTCTTCTTCAGGATCTGGTTTACGACATTGCTCGTACTTCCGGGTATCATGGCAAAGTCAACAACACAGGTGGGTCCGTAGAATCCGGCATATCGGCGTGCCGATTCCCTTCCAATCAGTGCCTCGGATTTCCCAATCCGGGTGACGAATGCATCAAGGCTTTTCCTGAACGTCGGGTCTTCATCACAGAGAATCTCAAGGACGACCGGAGTCTGGTAATGTTCGACGAAGGGGTCGTCTTCGGGACGGATGGTTTTTGTTAAGCCTTTCAGTGCGGTAAAGTGAGCAGTAACCGATGTCTTGTGCAGGTCGATGACCGCGGCACTCTGGCCGGAAGCGGCCTTCATCTTTTTGACTGCATCAACATATGGCTGTACATCAGTAAGGGCGAATGTGGTCCCCCGCTTCTTTTTAATTGTTTCAACATCTGCCCGTTGGGCAGCCATCGCTTCAGCGATAATTTTCTTGTAAAGTTCGGACATTGCTAACACCTCTTACATCGGGTGGTTCCCGATAAATTGGATTATACTCGTATGTGGACATAATAGTATTGTTAATTAATTTTATTGAATGTATTTTTTCAATTTATTAAAAATCAATGTAAAGTTTCTTTAATCAAATAAAGGATCTTAACCATTATAATAGAAGGAGGCAGCGCTCTTAAAGAAAACAAAGTGAGAAAACTGATATAAGAACACAATCCATATACTACCATATCAAGCTAAGTATTGTATGTACTATTCGCCAACAATGCTACCTGTAACTGGCAAATCACTTTGAAAAGTCATTGGTACATGCATATCTGCGATGAAGGTGGTCCGGTGGGGAGATGGCAGCAAATCAGATTTTAATCGTTGAAGACGATCCGATGATCGTTGAGATGCTCGCTGTCATGCTCAGAAAACTTGGGTATGGCGTCTCGGGTATTGCCACTTCAGCAGATGAAGCAATCATGCAGGCAATCCAGGGCACCCCCAATCTTGTCCTGATGGATATCGGGCTTGACGGGAGGGCAAACGGGATTACTGCTGCAACGATCATCTACCAGTTCTTCTCTATACCTGTCGTCTTCTGTACTGCCCATTATGGGAGTGATATATTAAACAAGGCTAAACAGGCTCAGCCATTTGGCTATATAACAAAACCTTTCAATGAACGCGATCTCTTCAGCGTTATTGAGGTTGCGATCAATAATTATCTCTCAACACGCCCCTCAGGAACAGATGCCAGACAATTCAAGGAACTGCTCCATATAGATGCCGGGGTGATGTTCCTTGATACCGGGGGGCGTGTCCTCTTCATGAACCCGTATGCAGAACATATCACTGCAATCACTCATAAGCAGGGGTTCTATCATAGTGTCGACAAGGTCATTAACAACTTTGAGATGGCTACAAAAACTCAGAAACAATACTCCTCTCTCTGGGAAGCAGTCAGGGAGAGTGTCATTATCGGCACAGGACACGATATCATCATCACAACACGGAAAGGAAAGAGGAAAATCGTCCATTTGAAGGTGATAGTAAGGAAGAATAACCGGAATGAGATTGTCGGCTATATCCTCAAACTTGTGGAGAATATTGGGAAGAGCCGTACCCTGAACCGTTATTAATCCATTTTTATTTCCTTTGTGTTATCCTTGTCCGATTCTCCATGAATCATTCTCTGGCTTCTGAGATACCTCTCCATGAATTCATCGATTCAGGGGGAGTATTCCCCCTGATCAGCTGGCAATCACAGGGCTTGCATTCTCATCAAAGGGGTTCTTCCGCATCGCCAGTGAGAAGAGATATGGGTAGTGTGATTTCAGGTAACGCATATACTCGACCCATTCGGGGATGAGCTGGTCATAAACACGGATGATATCTTTTGTGAGGTGTGCAATGTCTGATTCTGGCAGGTTGGCAATATCATCCCGGCTCTCCAGTTCTTCAGAGAGATGGAAAACAGCCCGGAGCGCTTCGGTGAATGTGGCATGTTCCAGAAGAACCGGATTTTCAAGGAGGCGGAGCAGAAAGTCACGGTTACTCATGAGAAAATCCCGGAGATCCTGAAGATCGATCCTCTGGATCATGACCATCTGTTCTGTGTTTTTAAGCTGCAGACTGATTTGATCGAACTCAGTATCTGTCCATGAATCCCTGATAAGGAGTTCCCCCCGGAGGTGATCGAGCTGTGGATCAGCATCTGAGAAGTGTTTCAGGAGTGTTGCTCCTACCTCGGAGAAGAAGATTCCAATGACCATATTCATCTTCTGGAGTCTCTCCCTCTTTGAGCGGACTGCCAATAGCTGGTTTAAGATGAGCGTCACCAGAAGGACATTCACCGGCAGAAAACCGAGCGCATTGAAGATATAGGTGAGGGTGTTGCTCACTCCCTCGTCGCCGATAATAAGAATCTTCAGCCCATAGATGAGAGCTGTCGAACAGAGGAGTGCTATACCAAGTTTTGTCTCCCATTTGAGTCGCATTGTACATGCCCCTTACAGAGTAATGGATGCTTTTCACATGGAAAAAGGATACTGTCCTTCAGGTGATGATTAGGAACCAGACAAGGAAGACCAAGCTCTGGAGCATCGTCACAGGAACCCCGAATTTTAAGAATTCGATGAAGGTGATGGTTGCACCCCTTTGTTCTGCATTCTGAATGATGATGATGTTGCTTGCAGCACCCAGTATCGTCAGGTTTCCGGCAATGGTGCTCCCCGCTGCAAGTGCAAGGAATGCAGTCTCTCCTGCACCCGCCTCAAGAAGCATCGGGGTGAGCATGGCAACGAAGGGGACGTTTGAGACGATCTGGCTCATCACCAGGCTCCCGGTGATGAGAAGCGGGATCGAAAGGATCTGGTTTGGGGAGACTGCCGACTGGATTATTCCGCTTGCAAAGACAGCCGCCATCAGAATGAAGAGTGCGATGAAAAAGACAAGTGTTGAATAATCAACTTTCTTAAGAATCAAAAGCCGGTTACGGGAGAGGATGAGTATCGGCATGGATGCTATGAGCGCTATCCCTGCGAGTCCCGGCCATGGATTGTAGCCAAGTGATACCAGCAGTATCCTCAGCAGAATCAGGAGAAGGAGGAGTGCGAGCGAGAGCCTGCAAAGGGCTGCCATCCCGGGATCGTTGATCCCTACCTCTGGCATGACCGGTGATAGGGTCTTTGGAATATTCGGGATGAGGCGCAGAATGACAGCATAGAGGATCAACCCGGAGATAAGTGTCGGAACCGCAAGGTACAGGGGAAAGGTGAGGAACGGATTTGCCATCCCGCTTGAGATGGCAATGAGGAGATTCTGGGGATTTCCAATTGGGCTTATGATGCTCCCTGTCGTAATTGCACCTGCAAGTGAGAGGAGGAAGATCCGATCCGGGATATTGCAGGTGCGTGCAAGGATAAGGGCAATCGGTGTTCCAATAATTGCAAGGGTGTCATTCATCAGGAGCGCCGAGAAGGCTCCCATAACCAGGATAAAGAGAAAAATCAGCCTTTGTACCGTTTTCTGTGAAGAGAATATCCTGGTTGCGGTATGTGCAAGGTAGCCACTCTCTTCCATTGCAGTACCGATGATAAAGACTCCGAAGAGAAAGATGAGAATTTCATAATTGATCGCATGAAGGGCGTTTATCGGTGTTATTGCTCCTGTCAGAAGTGCAGCTACAGCTCCACCGAGCATGATGCCCCAGATGGGCAGCCTCACCCTTCCTATCTGGCGGACGGCGATTGTCACCATCACCGCTGCGAGAATAAGAGTAGCATTGTCCGTAATCAGGATTGCATCTGTATGATTATGAAGAAATGCCTCCAGAACCAGATCTGCGAAAGCGTAAAATAGATGATTCTCCTATTCTGGCATATGAAATATATCTATTACCTTCTGATGGCAGTCCTGCTGACTGCCGCCCTCTCTGTTGCAGGGTGTAATGATATCCCTGAAGAAGAGTCTCCGATCATTGGAACAGAAGAGCCAACCCCCTTCCCGACAGAAACGCCGTCCGACTGGTCACTTACGCCCGGCCCGGTTGGAACGATGCCGGATGGAAAAGCGGTCTCTGCCTCTGCTGCAAAGGATCCGATAACAAATAAAATAACTGTCCAGTTCGATGGTGGCCATGGCTTCAATTTCCTTGTTCGTCTGGATGTGACGGTATATACTTCAGATGGAAGAATCCTTGAGGGTTCAATAGAGCGCCCGCTCACCATGGGGAAAACGATCTCATTTAATGGTACCCGCGGAACAGATCGGGTGAAGATCACAGCTATCTACAATACCGGTGACGTAGTTGTGATCAGCGACAAGGTCTATCAGAGAGAAGAGGCATTTGCCAAATAACTTCAGTCTCTTCTTTTCCACCTGATAAGAACTCCGTCATCCATCTGCCCGACATGATCGAGGGTGAGCCTTGGGAAGAGCGATTCATCAATAAATCCTTCCCCATCAGCAAGCGTCGGGGCAGTCTTTCCGCCGATGATCAGCGAACCGAGATAGACATTCAGCTCATCAAAAAGTCCCTGGCTTACAAATGACCATATCACGGTGCCTCCACCTTCAATCATCAGGGTTGCAATCCCTCTCTTCTCCAACTCCTGAACAAAAAAGTGGAGATCGACAGTATCCTCTCCACAGGTAATGACTTCAGCATACTCTCCAAGTGCCTGGACCCGTTCCGGATCGGCTTTTTCAGATACTGCAATGATCCGTTTCCCCTCACCCTTCCTCAGAATATCAGCTGTTGTCGGGGTTTTGGCATCCGAATCGAGGACAATCCTCACCGGGTTCTCATCTGCTTTCCTGTTTTTCCGCTCTTCACGGAGAACTGGCGATTTGACTGTCAGTGACGGATCATCCGCATACACCGTGCCGATACCAACAAGAATAGCGTCACACGCAGCACGCAGCTCGTCAACACGGGAGAAATCATCAGATCCTGATATGCGTACCTGGCGACGTTCCCGCGTTGAGAGTTTTCCATCGGCACTCATGGCCGCATTGATAATGATATATGGCCGCATCTGAAGTAGGGGTTTATGAATGATGGCTGATATAAGCTGCGGGTTCAATCGTTGAAGGGGTGTATTTTTTCTCCCTATCCGGCAAACCAAGATCCCATGGGAAATCTGACAGTTGCAGCGATCGCACCCCCTGATGTTTTGCGTGAACTAGGGAAGAAAGGCACTACATCGGATATCACTTTTTATAATCTGAAACGTGATCTGGATACAGTCACGCTTATCGAACCATGCAGATATCCCGAACGGCTTTCATCTCTCTTCTTCTCGGTCTCAATGGCGCAGGCAGCAATCCTTGTCATCGATGAGATTACCCCGCAGCTTGGGGAATGTATCCTGATGCTTGATTCTGCTGGTGTTTCTAAGGGATATGTCATACTCAGAAATTACCTCGGACAGGATCAGGTTGAACCACTCTTCAGAGGAACTGTTCTTGAAGATTACAGGTTCTGTGAACCGAACTGGATAGAATTAAAAGAGCATCTCTTAAAAGATGCTGCATTAATTGAGGCTGATGAACCTCCGGCAGGATCGCTTCCGCATGGCACGATGGCAATTGATCATCATTTCAATGTCAAAGGTATCGGAACGGTTGTCCTTGGGGGCGTCATTGATGGCTGCCTCAGAAAACACGACCAGCTGAAGGTTCTTCCCGGTGAGAAACAGGCGATACTCCGGTCAATCCAGAAGCATGATGACGACTCGGTATATGCGGTGAAGGATGATCGCGTTGGTCTCGCCCTGAAAAATATCGAGGCAGACGATCTCGATCGCGGTTTTGTACTCACCACCGATCCAGCCGTTCTGGTCACTGATGAGATACATGCCGGGGCTTCACTTGTACAATACTGGCCCTCCCCGATTCATGAAGGAATGGTGCTCTACTCCGGCCACTGGATGCAGTTTATCTCCGGAAAGGTGACTTCGGTTTTGGATTCGGGAGATTTCCGCAATCCCCTACTGACCATCAGTCTGGAAAAACCACTTGTCTACCTTCCCGGTGATACGGTGGTGCTCCACTATCTCGAAGGTGGGAAGCTCCGGATTGTGGGTTCGCTCAAACTTGCCTGAATGCGCGTTTCGCAGCATTAATGAGGTTAATTGAGAAGAAGGTATAAATGCCTCAGAGATCCAATATTATATTTGTATGGGAGATATGAAAATCCTTCCTTCTTTTGGAAAGAATGCGCATTCATTGTTATTTATAAGATTATGGGTTTTTTTCGCCCTGACAGTGACTGCATATCTCATTACCTATTATGGTGTGCAACATGGTATCCATGATGTATATCCTGCCCTTTTTCTGCTTCCGATAGTCTTTACCCCTTTTCTCTTCCCCCGGCGTGAGACGATCATTGCGGTTGCTATCGCTCTTGGGTATTTTGCACTGGTCTTTTCGCTTGTAGGAAATGATGTTACGATCATCTATGCATCAACGGTTAATTTCATCCTCTTTATTGCATTTGGCGTCTTTGTTGCGGTTATTGCGGATCATATCCGGGTGAAGAACAACAGATATGTACGGATGCTCGAATGTTCGGAATCATGCAACCTGATCGTGGATAGAAAGAAAAGGACGATCATGGATGCCAATCCTCTCTCTCTCAGTCTGCTGGTATCCGATCCATCATCATTATTTGGGAGAGCATTGCAGCAGCTCTGGCAAAACCCTGAAAGGGCAGATTATATCCTCAATGAAATAGAGAGAGCCGGATCCATCTCTGAGCACGAAGAAGTACTTGTTGGAAGGGATGGAACTCCACATGTCGTACGGCTTTCCGGATCGGTTCTCGATGATGATGCAGTATTGATCTCAGCTGTTGATATTACGCCATTAAAGGATGCTGAGAAGGCATATCAGAAAACCCGGATCGAATACAAAGAGACACTTGACTCGATAGATGAGCCGATCCTTGTCATCACCCCGGATCATCATATTCTTCTGAATAACCGAACTGCCCTTCGGTATGCCCAGAATATTCGGAAAGTCCCCGATATTGTCGGTAAGTCCATTCTGGACTATTTCCCCTGCATGCATATCCTGACGGAATCGTATATTCATGATATGGTCTTCTCCAAAGAACAGGCGATCAAGCGTGATATCCTGTATGAAGAATCCGGTGTGGAGAAGTGGTTTACTATTCATATCAACCCGGTTAAGCGGGGTCAGGGAAGTGGATCTGCAATTGTGATGATCCATGATATCACTGAGAAGAAGAAGAATGAGGCTTTGTGGAAGAAATCAGAGTCCGCAAACCGGACAATCTTCGAAAATGCCGGTGCCGGGATCCTCATCATTGATGAAAAAGGCTGCATTCATTCCGTCAATGATGAGTTCTGTACGCTGACGGGATATGAGAAAGAGGAGCTTCAGGGCAAACCCCTTGTTCCCCTCCTCTTTCCTGAAAAAGATCATCAGATCATCCTTGCCTGTATCAATCTTGATGCCGGAAACGAGTCTCATGAGGAGTATGAGGTTACCATCATCGATGCACAGGGTGATGAACGAAACTGCATGCTTCTGACCGCACGTATTCCTGATACCCGCCACAGGGTTGTATCGATCATCGATATAACCGAGGAACAGAGAATGCTTGACATGATTCTCGAACAGGAGGCAAACTATCTCCAGCTGATACGTCATGTGCCTGTTGGGATCTTCACCTATGGAAATGGGGTGATACAGTTTGTCAACCCTTCATTCTGTCAGATAACCGGTTATTCCGAGGATGAGCTTCTGGGTGAGCGGGTCTCGACAATCTTTCCGGAGGATGAAGGGCTGCCGCAACAAAATACTCCGAAAGAGATCATCTTCTCCAGAAAAAATGGCGAACTCGCTCCTGGTACCGTGGAATTGAGGGCATTTCGATCAGAAGGCGAGCCGGTTGAACTTGGGATCCTGATTGATATCTCAACCCAGAAGCGACTTGAGGAAAACCTCAGAGGTGAGATCGAACGGAGATCTGATTTTGTTATGGTCGCCTCCCACGAACTTCGAACCCCGCTCCAGCCTGTGGTCGGGTACCTGGATTTCATCCTTTCAGATCCGGAGAGCTTTAATCTCTCTTCTGAGGTGGTTGAGATGCTGACGTTCTGCCAGAAGCATATCGATCAGGAGCGGAGGATCATTGATCGGATGATTGCCCTCTCACTTGTTGACTCAAATAAAATTGTACCGAATTCCCGGGAGATACCAATCCGGGATCTTATCGAGGATATCATCATTGAGTATAATTGTCGGGCAGATGCCCTGGTGCAGAATGAGGTGCCGCCATCTGTCACTATCCAGGGAGACCCGGATCTCCTCTATCATGTCTTCACAAGCATCATCAGCAATGCGGTGAGGTATAATGAACCGCCCCGTGAAGTTACAGTGCAGTATGAGGCTGATCCCGATTGCCACATCATCCGCGTTATTGATAATGGCCTGGGAATTGATCAGGAATCTCTCTCCAATATTTTTGAACCGTTCCATATCGCGGATCTCCAGAAATTAACCCGGGAATATAATCGGCTGGGTCTTGGGCTTTCTATTGCACAGCGGTATATCCAGGTTCACGGCGGTGAGATAAGTGTCTCAAGTGTTCCCGGGAAGGGGAGTATTTTTACCATACGAATACCCATGAGGATAGTAATATGACGAAGACAGTGATGGTGGTTGATGATGATATCCCAAATCTCACGGTGATGGGACTTCTCCTGAAGAAGCTCGGGTATGTTCCAGTCACCCATAATAACGGATGGGATGCGATTTCGGCAATCAAGGAGGAGATGCCTGATCTGGTTCTTCTGGACCTGATGATGACGCCCATTGACGGATGGCAGTTCCTTGATGAGATCAAAAAAGAGGGGATAACTGGTCTTCCTGTGATGCTTTTTACTGCAAAATACATCCGGGATGAGGAGATCGAGCCATATAAAAATGAAATTACTATCATTCTCCAGAAACCTGTCTCTTTCAAGGAGCTTGAAATAACTCTGGGTGAGTTCTTCAGCTCCAGATAAGAATGAATAACCAGATCCCACCTCCTTCATTTTGGAATAAGCATTATTTTGGTGTAATAGGTCAGCAACCCTATCCCAACATATCCTTTTTATAGGACATCTCTTCCCCGTATCAATTCATAACGGCTATATATGATCTTCAACGTAATCTCTATTTCATGAACGCTAAGGTGTGTGCTGCTCTCGTTGCGGCAGTTGTATTGTCTTTGTTTGCAGCCGGTTGTATGGGTGGGGAAACTCCGCCCTCCTCAGACCGGCCTCTCTACATTGTTGGAATTGACGGCGATTATCCTCCTTTCAGCTATATTGAAGCTGATGGTTCGGCTACCGGATTCGATGTCGAATCCATCCGGTGGATTGGAGAGGAGATGGGCTTTGATGTGAAGATCCAGCCGATGGCATGGGATGGTATTGTGACAAGCCTTGTTACCAAAAAGATCGATATGGTCTATTCAGGGATGACGATCACCCCGGAGCGGCAGGAGCGTGTCAGCTTCTCAAAGCCGTACTGGATTGTAAACCAGGCAGTTGCCGCACGTTCTGACTCCACAATGACCATCGAAGATGTACTTGCAGGACAGGTTGTTATAGGCGCACAGCGTGGCAGTACTGCGGCAGATTATATCCAGGAAAATCTGGTTGACACCGGACTCCTTGCAGCAGATGATTTCAAGCAGTATGCCAGTTTCCCGCTTGCAGTACAGGATCTTGAGAACAAGCGTGTCGATGTGGTGATGTTCGATGTTCCGGTTGTTAATGAGTTCATCGAGGAGAAGGGTCTTCGGAAGGTAGGACTCGTTGAGACAAACGAGGAATATGGTGTTGCAATCCGGAAAGAGGATACCGAACTCCTTGCCACCATCAACGAAGGGATCGACCGTCTTCAGGCATCCCCGAAATGGGATGAACTGAAGCAGAAATACGGTCTTGAGTGATCGGATCCGGATCAGTAATCCATCCAAAAACTCATTTCCCCTATCTTTTTCTAATCATGGAGACAACACTTTGAGTACTTCTCTATGCCCTGTTGTTTCAGGGTATGTTTCCGTGGTGATCCTGTTTGAGTATTCTTCCCCCGGCCATCATTGATTCTCTCCCCTATCTCCTCTCCGGTGTCTTCACAACACTCGGGCTTGTGATTCTGGCGCTCGGTCTTGGGCTTCTGATGGGGATTCCAATGGCGCTCATCCAGGTCTATGGCCCTGCCTTCCTTCAGTATTGTGTCCGTACCTATATCTGGATCTTCCGCGGACTCCCGATACTTGTCCTCCTCTTCCTCTTCTACTTCGGGATATTCCCGATACTCGGGTCTGATATCGCTGCATTCTGGATTGCAGCTGTTGTACTTGGATTTCGGACCGCTGCATACCAGTCGGAGATCTTCCGGGGTGCGATCCTCTCGATCAGCGAGGGGCAGATGCTGGCGGCACGCTCGCTTGGGATGTCCCGATTCTGTGCGATCAGAACCGTTATACTTCCCCAGGCACTGAGGCGTGCGCTCCCCGGATGGACGAACGAGTACCCGATCCTCCTCACCGACTCGTCAGTCTGTTATGCGATCGGTGTCGCCGAGCTGTTGACAAGGGGCAACCAGATTGTGGCTCGAACCGGGGATCCAATGACGATCTACATCATCGTCGCAGTCCTTTTCATCCTCCTGAATTATGGCGGGCAGTGGATCTTCGGCAGGATTGAGAACCGATATAAAATTCCAGGATATGGGCATGGTGATGTATAATATGGGCAATGGAGAGATCATCCTCAGGGTGGAGGATATCCATAAGTGTTATGGCGAGACCGAGGTGCTGAAAGGCGTCTCTTTTGATGTCCGCCGGGGTGAGACGAAGGTCTTCATAGGGCCTTCGGGAACAGGAAAGAGCACCCTCCTCCGGTGCATCAATCAGCTGACAGTTCCGGATAGTGGCTGTATATGGCTGAATGATGAAGAGGTAACTCATGCCGGACCCCGGATCAACCAGTTCCGCCAGAAGATCGGGATGGTCTTCCAGAACTTCAATCTCTTTGATCACTTAACAGCGGTTGCCAATGTCGAGATCGCCCTCATCAGGGTGAAGGGGATGACTAAGGCTGATGCCCGGAATAAGGCGCTTGAAGAGCTTCAGCAGGTGGGTCTTCTCGATAAGGCGAACGCCTATCCGGCAGAACTCTCCGGTGGGCAGGCGCAGCGGCTCTCAATTGCCCGTGCCCTTGCAATGGATCCCGAGGTGATCCTCTTTGACGAACCGACCTCCTCACTGGATCCGGAGCTGACACGGGAGGTGCTTGAGGTGATGAAGCGGCTTGCACGTGCAGGGATGACGATGCTTGTTGTGACTCATGAGATGGGTTTTGCCCTCTCGGTTGCAAATGAGATCCTCTTTATGGAGCATGGAACGATTGTCGAGAAAGGATCACCATCTGAGATCCCGACGAGCCCGACATTTGCACGGACACGGATGTTTCTTGGAACATTCCAGGATGATGATTGAGAAGTATGATAGCACTCCAGTTCGATTTCGATCTCCTGCTGCCGGTTCTCTACCAGGGGGCGCTTGTAACATTCGCCCTTATACTGGTCTCTGCACCATTTGGCTTTTTGAATGGAATCGGAATTGCACTTGGAAGAACCTATGGAAACAGGCTCATATCAAAGCTCTGCCATGGCTATGTCCTCTTCTTTAAAGGCTGCCCGCTTCTCCTCCTCCTCTTCATCATCTACTTCGGCCTCCCGTCAATTGGGATCACCTTCACCGCGTTTACGTCAGCGGTGATCGGTTTCATCCTCTGTAATGGAGCATATAATTCAGAGTACATACGTGGTGGGATTCAGGCGGTATCCTCTGGACAGATGACTGCAGCTCTTTCACTCGGTATGTCGCGGGTACAGGCGATCAGAAGTATTATTCTCCCACAGGCGTTGAGAAAATCGCTCCCCGGTCTCTCAAATGAGTTTATCTATCTCATCAAATACTCGTCCCTGGCGTACATGATAACCGTTATCGAGATCACCGGAGCAGGGAAGATCTTTGCCGCAAAACACTTTGCCTTCTTTGAGGTTTTTATTATTATCGGTATCTTCTATCTTGCTCTTGTAACAGTTGCAGGACGGGTGATTGCAAGGATAGAGAAGAAGATTGCAATCCCCGGATTCGGATGAGTATAATTATTCATCATCAATTCCTGCAAAGAAGACCATTCTTGGCGGCCGCCTGAGGACTGCCCCGCAGCGTGGGCAGACTGCCCTATCATTGCATTCGGGTCCACAGGTTGCACAGGTCCCAGGCACAACAAAGATATTCTCACAGTAGGGGCAGAGCCAGTCTTCCATGATTTACTCCTCCTCTTTCCCGAGGGTTTTCATGACGAGCAGGGTGATGTCATCAGATTGCGGATTATCGCCAGCAAATAGACTGATATCCTCGATGATCGAGGTGATGATCCCGGCAGCTGTCTCACCCCGGATTCCTTCGAGCACTTTTTCAAGCCGCTCTTCTCCATAGAGTTCCTCGTCTTTGTTCTCGGCTTCTGTAACGCCATCCGTATAGAGGACGAGGAGATCATTTTCATGCAGAGATATCTCAACGGTTTCAAGTTCGATATCCTCAATGACGCCAAGGGCAATCCCTTCTGCTTTCAGGAGCGTGATCGAATGATCGTCACCACGCAGGAAGACCGGTGGATTGTGTCCGGCGTTTACATAGGTGAGCGTCTTCTCATTTGCATCCAGAATCGCATAGAAGAGGGTGACGAACATGCTCGTCTTTGAATCTTCACAGATCAGCCTGTTTGCCTGGGTGATCGCCACTGCGGGTGATGGTTCGTCTGCAGTGCTCGCCCGGACAAGGGTTCG
>Ga0163225_100063_pt1 | contig 33093 bp, 29 predicted proteins | sample MSEWel2016_04_06_2_FD_113145 | JGI IMG/M metagenome (GOLD analysis project Ga0163225, IMG submission 113145) | Subsurface microbial communities from deep shales in West Virginia, USA - MSEEL Well Study Marcellus 5H_2016_04_06 ... | reverse complement strand
GATAAAAAACTAATTAAAAATTTGAGAACGAATGGAACCGCTTCGCTCTCGCATAATATTTTTTAAACATATTCTTTTGTGATATTTATGCTTAAAAAATATCATGCTCGTTTCATCAGTATAAAATTTGTTTAAGTTATTGGTCTGATGGAACTCACATGAATGGGGTTTATACATGTTCTTTGGTGGATTCCTTGCCATGCTCGTTTCAATAGGTCATTACCAAATTAGGTAAAAAATAGCAGAAATTTGGTAAACTTGCAATCTTACCTACCTTATACATAAAATAGGTAAGATGAAATTTAAAAGAATCAGCAATGAGTATAGAAATCTATCAGAATGATTACGAAGCATTATATACATTTTTCAATTCTATTGTTGACACAAACAGAGTTCTTTTTAATCGTATAATCCCTTTTATACATAAAGGACAATACAACCGCGGAGAGACGATTCTGAGCTATGGAGATATCGAGACACGTTCCAATTTTGTATTAAAAGGAGTGGTCCACCAGTTTATCTATGACGAACTGACCGTAACCACCAATCTTACACCTCAGGGATTGCCATTCAACAGTCTTCAGAGCTACATGGAAAAAAGTCCTTCATTGGAAGTGCATGAAGCTATCACAGATGTACAACTACTGTATATGGAAAAGGAAGATCAGGAAAGATTGTCAAAAACAGATCCTGAGTTTTGCTATTTGTGGTTAAAAATCTATGAAAACATTTTATTGGATCGTGAAAACCGCATGTATTTGTTACAGCACCGCAGTCCCCAAAAAAGATTTCGCCTGTTTCAGGAAAAAGTGGCCCGATGCAATTGGTTGCTCGGCGGAACTCCTGATAAATACATTGCCAGCTACTTAAATATGACTCCCCAACAATATTCCAAAGAGAAAAGAATATATTATTCTGCACAATAACCTGTTGCCATTAGTTATCCTGAGATAACTTTTATATGCCCGGGAACTTATTGTTTTGTGTTATCAAGAGAGACCATGAAATATCACCCTGTTTTTGGTGAATTGGTTTTTCAGGTCCTCTAGGTAATTCACAATCAATAACCATTGAAACTATGTTAAAGAATATCCTTTCTCTACTGCTTTATTGGGGCTTCCTGACTTCGGCTGTTCCCGGGAATGCCTATTTTGAAAAATCACCTGAAATCTACCCCGGCGTCCCTCACTCTTCAATGCATCATTTCCACTCAGGACGATGGAAAGCACCAAAAGCCAATAGGCCCAATGCTGTAACACAACTCGATAGTGTCATTGCTCTTCGTATTAATGAAACCAATCATCAAGAAAAAGAAAAATATTGTAAAGAGTATTTCGTTTATAATACCAGCAACCAATTAAAACATTACATTTTTTCCTTATGGGATAAAACCGCTCAAAAGTGGGGAGAATATCAAAAGGAAACTTACCATTACAATTTCGATGGAAATCTGGAGAAATACATTTTATTCAAGAAATCTGGAGAAGTTTGGATCCCTGCAAGAAAGTATGACTTCCTGATTAACAACGATGAGACGGTTATTGAAATTTCAGAAAATGCAAATGAAACGAGTATGGCATCGATTGCCTCAAAAAAGAATGTAAACAATCAACCATGCGAGTTCCATCAGACCAATAACTTAGATAAATTATTTACTGATGAAAGCAGTTCGGCGGTTTGGGAACCGGTAAACAAATGGATTCAGTATTACAACTCAGGAATGCTGAATCGCGAAACTCAATATTCATGGAATCCGGTGACTGAGACTTGGGACGTAAAGGGAAGAATCATATACAAGTATCTTGGAGAAAGAATTCAGGAAATTGTCAAATGGACCTGGTCTGATTCTGCCACTGCCTGGGTTTATGCAGAAAAACAGTCTTTTCTATATTCAAATATCACCTGGCAATTGATATCAATATCCGGTTATCTCCGGAACGAGTCCCTGCAAAAATGGCAACAGACGACTCTTGAAGGATTTATTTATGATGATGATTTCAATGCAGAAGGACATTCTATAGTGGCAAAAGAAGACGGAAGTAATCAATGGAATGTGCATTTAAAGAACTATTGTACTTACGATTATTCAATTAATGACGTTGATATTATTCTTCCCTGGGAGAATTCGTCTTTCCTACCCTCCTTATTTCATCATCAAATAACCAGCGAAATAGTGCAAACTTACAATTTTGAAGAATTGTTGGATGTGCCTCTACTTGAACGAAGTTATTTCTATTCATCCAAAGATCCGAATACGTCTTCCGAAAATACTAAAGAGGCCGATAGCATAAAAGTCTTTCCAAATCCGGCAAATGATTTTGTTGTGGTAGAATGTCCCGAAAATGCCAGCCATATGGTTTTTGAAATATTTGATCTGACTTCATCCCTGATTATATCGGCCCGGATAATGGGAAGAAGAACCATTGACTTAAGTAACCTCACAAATGGCATTTATTTATATCAGATCAAAGAAAATGGAAACATCAGCACTGGTAAACTCATGGTTTGGTAAAAGGTAAGACATAAGAAATAGATTTAACAACAAATTCATTAACACATCTTAACGCTATTAAGAATTAAACTATTTTAGGACAAAAGCATCTAAATTATCGGATTACAATAACACAAAAAGTTTTGTTATGATGAAAAGATGCTTCCTTTTACTTGCCATACTCTCTCTACTCAGCATTAATCTTCAAGGACAATCGGCACCTCCCCCCGCTGCAAAGGGCAAAATTACGGGAAAAGTTATGGATGCCACAGAAAATGCACCACTCGAATTTGCCACCGTCTCCATTTTCACAACTGATTCGTCGCTCGTAGATGGAGGCATTACCGATGCCAAAGGGGAGTTTCAGTTTGAACTGAATCCCGGCGATTATTACGTGGAAGTGCAATTTGTATCTTATGAAAAACGCACCATCGAAAACGTTAATATTGCCAATCGCAGGGCTTCCGTAGATTTAGGAACCATCCGGTTGCAATCCGCCACCACCAATCTGAACGAAGTAACGGTCCGTGGTGAAAAAAGTGAGATGGTCATTGGTGTTGACCGGAAAATCTTCAATGTGGGAAAAGACCTGAGCAACACCGGGAATTCGGCTGCTGAGATTCTGGACAACATTCCTACAGTGGCTGTTGATGCCGAAGGAAACATTTCGCTGCGTGGTAGTGGCGGAGTACGCATGCTCATTGACGGAAAACCATCAGGCCTCGTTAATTCCGGTGATGCAAGTGCGCTCCAGGCGTTGCAGGGAAACATGATTGAACGCGTGGAAGTAATCACCAATCCCAGCGCTCGCTATGAAGCTGCGGGTATGGTGGGAATCATCAATATTGTTTTGAAAAAAGACGAACGTCGGGGTGTCAATGGCTCGTTTGAAGCCTCCGTGGCTACTCCCGAACGTTATCAGTTTGGCGCCAATGTGAATTTCAGGAGAGAAAAAATTAATTATTTCTTCAATTACGGTCTTCGTTACGGAAACCGATTGGGCGAAGGCTACTCCAACCAGTATTTTCCATTGGTAGAAACGCCCTTTCATACACGCCTCGACCGGGACAGGGAACGCAAAGGTCTCTCGAACAACCTGCGTGGAGGAGCCGACTTTTTCATCAACAGTACAACTACGCTCACGGCTGCAGGAATGTTTGACTACGATACGGATAAAAACTATACCGATGTGGTTTATCACGACTATTATGACAACAATGGTGAACCCGGAACACTCTTTGAGCGCACCCGTCGATACGATGAGGAGATAGAAACAGAATGGGATGTGGAATTTTCATTGAACTTTGAAAAAGTGTTCGACCCCCAAAATGAGGAGCACAAACTAAACATCTTTACACAGTACATTCTGGACGATGAAACAGAAGATTCAGAAATTGAGGAAGAGATGCTGTTCTCGGAAGCCGGCACACTTGATGACATCATTTATCAGCAGGTACTGAATGAAGAAAAAGAGGAGAATTACATGTTTCAGGCCGACTATGTTTATCCCTTTAGCCAAAATGGTCGCTTTGAAGCCGGTGCACGCGGTGAATTCAGGGTTATCAACAATCCTTACGAAGTACAGAATCGTAATGCATCAGGCAACTGGGTAGATGATCCGGAATACACCAATGATTTCAGCTACGATGAAAATATAGTGGCTCTGTATCTTCAAGGATCCAACAAATGGGGCCCTATTAGCACCCAGCTGGGTTTGCGTGGAGAATATACAGGAATCAAAACGCTTTTGAAAACAACAGGAGAAGAGAATGATCGCTCATACCTGGATTTCTTCCCGACTATTCATACCACCTATCATTTCAACAATTACAACTCCTGGCAGATTAGCTATAGCCGACGAATCGACCGCCCGCATTTCTGGCATCTGAATCCGTTCTTCGGCCTCAGTGATTCCCGGAATATACGCCGCGGAAATCCGGATTTGGAACCGGAATATACTGATGCTTACGAAAGCGGTTATGTCTATACTCCCGGAGGTGCATCTTATTATGCAGGCGTATATTACCGCTACACCACCGGCGTGGAAGAACGCATCAACTTTGTAACAGATGACGGTATTACCATTTCAGAACCCCGCAACCTTGCGGAACGACATGCTTATGGTGCTGAAGCAAACATTTCAGTAGATCCCTGGAAATGGTGGAATCTGTCAGGGAATGTCAACTTCTATCGTATGCAAACTGAAGGAAGTTTCGAAGAGAATGGCATTGTCCAGGATTTAGAAAGCGACACCTATTCCTGGGATACCCGTCTCAATTCCCGTATGCGCTGGGACAATGACCTGAGTTTTCAGACCACCTTCTTCTACCGGGGAAAACAGGAAACCACGCAGGGTATCCGCAAACCATTTTATATGATGCATATGTCGCTGAGTAAAGACATCCTGAAAGGAAAAGGAACCCTGACCTTCAATGTGCGCGATGTGCTGAACAGCCGAAAGTTCCGATATGAAATCCATCAACCCAACCTCATATCCACCAACCAATTTCGTTGGAGCACCCGGGAATTCAGGCTTTCATTTATCTATCGTCTGAACCAGAACAAGCGCCAGGGCAGCGGAAGCAGAGATGGTGGAGATGAAGGCGGAGAAGAGATGGGATTTTAATGAGAATAGCACCCGGCTTCAGTCGGGTGACCTCAGGCAAGTCCAAAGCCACCCCGTTAAGCCGGTCTTCAGCCGGCTTCTTAACAAATCAAAAAAGGCCGGTTCGAACATTTTCGAACCGGCCTTTTCCATCTTTGGGTTTTTAGAAACAATTCAAAAAACTACATCTGTCTGAGGTATTCCGAAGCACTCAGTGCCGCAACGGTACCTTCGGCCGTTGCTGTGGTAATCTGTCTGTATCTTTTGTTGATGCAATCGCCGGCAGCAAAAACTCCCGGGATATTGGTTTTCATTTCGCGATCCACCACAAATTCGTTGCGCTCATTCAACTCTACCAAGCCTTTGAATGGCTCTGTATTGGGCAGGTAACCGATAAAAATAAAGGTTCCGTCCACGGCTATATTTTTCTTTTCACCGGTGGGAAGATGCTCCACTGTAAGAGTCTGCAACGAGCCATTACCGGAAAATTCACGGGGTTCTGACTCCATTACAAATTCTATCTTCGGATTTTTACGGGCCTCCTCTACGGCATGCTCAAAAGCCTGAAAATGGTCGAACTGATGAACGATGGTCACTTTTGATGCGAAACTAGTCAGTGTCACAGCCTCTTCAAGGGCTGAATTGCCGCCGCCAATCACCGCAATTTCCTTATCTTTAAAGAAATCTCCGTCGCACGTGGCACAATAGGAGATACCAGTTCCTTTAAAAGTATCCTCACCGGGAATTCCCAACGAACGGGGACGACCTCCCGGGGTCAGAATCACCGTTTTTGCACTGAAAGTACGACCATCTTCCAACTCCACCGATTTCATATCCCCTTCCAGGTGGTACCGGGCAATCTTCGCATTGGACTTGATTTTACAACCAAACGATTTAGCCTGCTTCTTCATGGTATTGGCCAGCACATAACCATTAGTGGTCTCCACCCCGGGATAGTTGGCCACCTCATTGGTCAGCACCATTTGTCCCCCGATGGCTCCGTCATTCAATATCAGCGTTGACAACCGGGCACGGGAGGCATATATCCCGGCGGTGAGGCCGGCAGCTCCTGCGCCGATTATCATTACGTCGTAAGTATCATTCATATTAATTGAAGTGTTTATCAAGTACACTTGTGATTTGATCCATGCTTTGAATACTGCTGGTGGCGTGTGCTACTTTACCGTTTTTGTAATACATGGTAAAAGGAAGTCCCATGAAACCTTGTGCCTCAGGTGCATTGCGAATTACGTGTGCTTCAGGATTATCGAAGGCCATAGAGTAAAACTTCACATTTTCACGCTCCTCTTCCAACTCTTCCATAGCATCATACACGGGAATACACATGGGGCCCATGCGACCACAGCACACCATTACGTTATCATTTTCTGATATAATTTTTTGCAGCTCATCAGCTGATTCAATCTCATGAATTTCTGTTTGTAACATTTTCATATCACTATTCTTTTTGTTTGTTTACAATTTGATGTCAATTTGCTCATTGGGACATCGTTTATTTGACATTGCAAACATACTACGACAGTCTGAGCAGCCCAAGAAATAAGGGCTGTAGCATTCCGGGTTCAAAGCTGAAATTTTTCAGCTTTTTTTATGTCACGGGAGAGTTTGGGGTGCGGGGTTCTGAGTTTAGTTCTGTGTTTGAATTCTCAGTTTTGACTTTGGGGAAAGATGTCTCGGGAAATACACACAGGTGTCAATATTTAGCGGTTCAAGTTGAAACTCGAAACCCCGGACACAAAACACAAAACTCAAAACATAAAACCCCGAACTCCCCTCCCCTCCACCATTTTTTCCTTAACTTTACCATCAAATTCTTAAAAATGAACGCTACATGCCTGATAAAATAAACACAGAGAGCATATTTGACTCAGCCGCCTGCTTTCAGGGACTTTATCCCGAAGAACTGGAAAAACTCAGCGACAGCAAAACGCGTGTACAATATCTCCGGGGAGAAAATGTATTCAAGCAAGGCGCTTTTTCTCCGCATGTCACGTATGTGCTGAGTGGGCTGGTGAGGGTATATCTGCAAACAGGACACAACCGTCAACTGAATATCCGAATGGCAGGGCCGGGTGATTTCCTGTCGTTCAGCTCTGTGTTTGGAGAGAGCACCTATAACTATTCAGCCCTTGCCGTTAAAGATGCCTGGGTTTGCATGATTGAAAAAGATGCCCTCCGGAATTTATTGCAGACCAATGCCGACTTTGCCCTACGGATTGTGTCCCGTAACTGCCGAAACGAAACACAGCTGTTGGATGTCATCGGAAACCTTTCCTATAAGCAAATGCGGGGAAAACTGGCCTCTGCCCTACTCTACCTCTCTTCAGAATCGTTTATGAAAGAACAGGTATTTCAGCACCTCACCCGGCAGGACATCGCCGACTTTGCAGCCATATCAACAGAAAGCACCATTAAGTTTTTGAAAGAGTTTGAGAGCGAAGGAATCGTAGAACTAAAGAAAAGGGATATTGAAATAACGGATATGAAGAAACTGGAAGTAATGAGCAGGAATAGTTAATCTATAATTTTCAAACACATTAGACACATAAGTAAGAATAAATAAATTAAACCATATAAGGCTTGTAAGTAAATATTGTGAGGAAGATTCATCTAATATTGTTAAAAAAATCATCGACATCGTCAACCCTTTCAGTTTCTCCATTCACAGCATCATTAACCGCTAAAACTGTCCTATTGGAAGGAATATATTCTTTAGAAGAGCTTTCCCCTGCAAATTTTTCAACAACAACAGATTTGTATGTTTTTTCCAGGCTTTTGGCAACATCTAATAATCCCCGACCAACTTTCGTCTTGTCATCAACAATAATTGCAAATCTCATTTTAGAATCTTTTTTTCAAATTTAATAAAAACCCCGACAAAAAATCAACTTTGCCGGGGCTTAAACAAACTCTCAAAAGTAATATACAGATTATTTTTCCCGTTCAAAAGGCCAGGCTGCGATTCCTCCCTCAAGGATTTTCACATTTTTATAGCCGTGATGTTTTAACAGCACAGCTGCTTCGTAACCACGTAGTGAAATCTTACACAGGGTGACAATTTCCTTGTTTTTGTCTTGAGGCAATTCATGAAGTCGCTCTCTTAGTTTTCCGATGGGAATAAGTGTTTCTCCGATACCCAAGCGCATTTGCTCGTACTCATCGGCCCCACGCGCATCCAAAATAAACAGATCCTCCCCTTTATCCACTTTAGCTTTCAAATCAACTGAAGAAATACCATCAAAAATACCTTCCAGTTTGTTTTGCATGATATGAGCCGTGGCAATACTGTGATCAATGGCCAGAGAGAATGGTGGTGCATAAGGAAGATCGGCATTCACCATGTCATCTACAGTCAGGTTACCTTTAATGGCGGTTGCCCAAATGGCTAACTGCTTGCTCACATCTCCGGGGCCCAAAACCTGAGCACCAAGGATTTTCCGGCTCTTACGCTCCACTACCAATTTGGTTATCAGCAACTGCCCGTTCATAAATCCGGGTTTATCAGGACTTGCATTCAACACACGTTCATAATCAAATCCTGCTTCTATTGCCTTGGCTTCCGACAAACCGGTAATACCCACGCCATGATCAAACAGCTTGCAAATACCCGTTTGTATTGTTCCTGGAAATTTGGCAATATTCCCTTTGGTAATATTTTCACCAACAGCACGTCCCTGTAGATTGGCCAGGTCACCGTAAGGTGCCAAAACATTCTTCCCGGTAATGAGATTTTTCACTTCACAGCAATCACCTGCAGCATAAATATCCGGATCATTGGTTTGCATAAACTCATTGGTCGAAATTCCACCAAGTTCTCCAATATTTAAACCTGCTTCTTTGGCAAGTTTCACATTAGGACGCACGCCAATGGCCACAACCGCCAATTCGCAAGGAATTTCTGTTCCATTCTGAAGTTTAACGGCAGTCAGTTTCCCGTTCTCCCCTACAAATTCGGACACCCCGTTTTTGGTGATGACATTGGCCTTGGTTTTCAGATAATTCTCCACCAATTTGGCCATTTTCCAATCGAGAAAAACAAGCAATTGAGGCAAGAGTTCTACCAATGTTAACTCTATACCCGCCAGATGAAGAGCCTCTAAGGTTTCGATACCAATAAGTCCGCCACCGATAACCACAGCCTTCTTAATCTTGCCATCATCACGAACTCTCCGCAAATAATCGGCATCCTGCATCGATTGCAAAGTGGTAATTCCTTCCAGACCAACACCGGGAATGGGCGGCATATTAGGGGTGGCTCCGGTGGTTATCACCAGCTTATCATATTCCTGAGTTCCTTTTTCACCGGTCTCCAGATTGGTATATTCCACCAATTTATTATCCCGATCAATTCGGGTGACTTCTGTATTTACTTTTGCTACGATGCCTTTGGCACTCCAGTAGAACTTAGGATCCCGTACCACTCCGGTAGGCGTACACAACAGTTTATTACGATCATCAAAAAAGCCTCCAACAAAATAGGGATACCCACAGGAAGCCATGGATAAATCGGGAGCTTTCTGAAACATGGTAATTTCTGCAAATTCGTCCATTCGGCGCGCTTTGGCGGCTGCTTTAGGACCGGCGGCTGAGCCACCAATGACAATGATTTTTTTCTTTGACATGGATAAAAAAGTTTTGAGTGTTGAGAATTGGGGTTTGGGATCCGGGTTTTGTGTTCCGGGTTTTAAGTTTTGGGTTCTCAAGTCATAGGTTCCTTGAAATAAAAGTTTGCAATTACAATTGGCTTTAGTATAAAACCACGGGTGAATTTTTTGAGATTGCTTCGGGCGTATCCCTCACAATAACAGGCCGTTGCAGGAATTTCCGGGTTATAGGAGGTGATTTTCGGCTTTGCCGAAAATCACCTCCTATAACCCATTTAAAACCTGTTGAAAAGCGTCATTGCGAGCAACGCGAAGCAATCTCTTAACTTGCTTCTTTACAATCTATCCGGTCAAGGTCGTTAAAGCTACGAGCCAACAACTTTTCCAACTTCCAAAAACGCCTTCATTTGCTCCCACACCATCTTTATAGAGCGAGTTGTTTCACTCCCGGGAGCATATTCAACCACACTTTTTTTATCAACCATTGACTCCACTATATTGGTATCAAACCCCCACCTCCCCAATATAGCAATGTCATTTTCAGTGAGATAGCGTTCAATTTCTTTAGTAATCTCCACAATAATGTCATCCTTATTGATAAAAGCAAACAGCGGAATCTTGAACGAATTCACCAATTCAACAAGCCTTCGGGCATCATGTAATCCGGAGCGTGTCGGTTCAATCACCAGTAAAACCGCATTGGTTCCGGTAACCGATGATATTGCTGAACACCCGATTCCCGGAGGGCCATCGTTTATTACAAAGTCGGCCCCTGTCGCTTTGGCAATTTCACCTGCTTTCCGGCGCACCTCTGTCACCAGCTTTCCGGAGTTCTCTTCACCGGGCCCCATTTTTGCATGAACAAAGGGGCCAAAGCGACTGTCAGAAACGTACCAAAAATTATTCTCACTTCTTTCGGATGTAATAGCTCCTACCGGACAGACCCGTTCGCATAAACGACATCCCTCACACTGAAAGGGATTAATGTACAGTCCACCCTCTTCTCTGTAATGAATGGCATCAAAGTGGCAATGAGATTTACAAATACCGCAATTGGTACATTTATCCTCATCAATGGAAGCGACCCAGGCTCCAAAAAATGTATGAGTCTCCTTCACCTCAGGATTTAAAATCAGATGTAAATCGGCGGCATCCACATCGTTGTCGCAGAATACAGCATTCTCCGCAACCGATGCGATGGCGGCCGTCACACTGGTTTTTCCGGCACCGCCCTTACCACTTAAAATAGTTACTTCCTTCATATTGCAGATAACGCTCTTCTATTGATTTTACAATATTTAAATATGATTCCGTAGTTTCCGGATCAATATCAGTCAACAAATCACCGGATGCATATTTCCCTGCGTAGGCTTTATTAAAAGGGATTTCAGCAAGAATATCGATATTCTGTTCATTCAGAAATTCATAAATATCCCGATTGCCCAGTCCCGCTTTATTAATGACAACTCCAAAAGGCTTATCCAGATCAATTAACAATTCAACCATCAACATCAAATCGTTCAGGCCAAAAGGTGTAGGTTCGGTAACCAGGACCACATAATCCACATCGGCTACCGTCTCCACAACAGGACAACTGGTACCCGGAGGGGCATCATACAAAACCACATCGTAATCCTCGGTGATGGATTTTTTTAGTTCTTTAATCATCAACGTTTGCATCGCCGAGCCCACTTTCAGGTTTCCTTCAGCCAATCCTCCACCAACTCCGGTGTCCATGCGGGTAATTTCTCCAACAGGGACCGGCTTTTCGTTAATGGCTCCATCCTGACAAGCCACACTACACGCTCCACAAGAGTGACACAAAGAAGCATTGACCTCGGCAAAACCGGCAGGAGGCAAAACCACAATGGCATTGAACTCGCAATACTCCACACATTTGCGGCAAAAAGTACATTTATCGGTATCAATTTCCGGAACCATCTGATGAACCTTCGTTTGAGAGGCTACTTTTGCATCCGGAAAGAAAATCCGGTCGTTGGGTTCCTCCACATCACAATCGGCCAGCAAAACTGCGGATGTCAATTGATTGGCAATGGCATTTTGCAAGTTGACAGAAACAGTAGTCTTGCCCGTACCTCCCTTACCGCTGGCAATAGCTATTCTATAGGACATAAAATGTGTTTTAAATCTTCATTCAAAGGGTATAGGGGGCAGCTCTTAGCTCTTGGCTCTTAGCTCTTGGTTCTAAGCTCTTGGCTCCTGGCTCATAGCTCATAATTTACGACTGTCGGGTTATGGCAGATTGCTTCGTAACCGTTTTCCTTTACCTTCACCACAATCGCCTTTGCGTCTTTTACCCATTCCCTCGCCTATTTTGCCAGATGGTGTTTCTCCATCTTTTTTGGTGCAACGTCCCAGATTTCTTCCCGTCCGCGGACCTTGTCCCTCTGGGCCTGTATGATCCATTTTTGGCATATCCTTATCCTTTAATTCGTTCCACGATATCTTTAATGGTCAAATCATCCTCTTCGATAATAACCATCTGCACATTGAATTTTTCCAATAAATCCTTGGCTTTGGGTCCAAAATCTCCGGAAATAACTTTTCCGGCTCCCAGCTCCACTGTTTTCTCAGCTGCTTTAGTACCGGCACCACCGGTAGCATTTACATTTTCATTTTCAAAGAATTCTGTTTTCCCGGTTTGTTCATCCAGAATACAAAACCAGGCTGCACGTCCATAGCGCTTATCAAAGGAAGCATCTAAGCTTCCACCTGTCGATGTTATTAGTGTTTTCATATATCAAGTATTAATTTTAGTTTCCCAAAATGCCCTCATTACCCGCAAACGCCAATCGGTCGCAGCAGATAAAAGGCCTACGCTGATCCGATCGGATTTTTCCATCCCTTTTTCCATCCTGCCATCCAACCTTTCGACCATCCGGTACTCCATGCCCTTTGCCCAATCCCATGCTCTGGCCTATTTTACAGCCTCAACATTAGAAGACCGGCAAACGGGACAATTATGTTCACTGGCAGTCTGCGGAATAGTAAAGCGCGCATTACAGTTATTGCATATCAACCAGCTTTTATCAAGATAAGCATGCCCATAAACAGCTTTTATCTCCTTCACCTCCACCAAAGCCAAAGCAACTTTTCGTCTGGCTCTCTCATAAATTCTGGCAAAAGTGGCTCTTGACACACCCATAACCCGGGAGGCTTCCAGATGATTCATCAGGTCAAAATCGGCCAGCTTTAGTGCTTCATATTCTTCATAAAGCAACTCCACAGGACTCCCTGAAGCATTCTGATTGCCATAGGGTTTATATCCCTTAAACCCTGGTGGCTTTACCACCTTTCTCAATGATTTTGGTCTTGCCATAAACGAACTATTGTTCATACAAAGGTAATGAGAATATTCTCATAACAAAGAAAAAGAGAAAAAAACAGATATTAGAAATTAGAGGTTAGATAATTAGAGATGGGTGCATTATTCTGAAATCAACACTTCTCTAAACTTCTGCAATCGAATGATAGCAGATATTTTGAAAAGCGAAGTTTAAGATTGCATGGTTTCACCCGATTTAACTAATCTGATTTCGCAGTTACCACTGATATTGCTTTTTTCGCAGCATCAGCACCAAGTTTAAGTAATTCATCGGCGCGATGAAAATCGAAAGTGCTGGCAGAATCGGCAGGAATATCAATGACAATATCGGGCTTAAAACGATCAATATTTATTTTGGCAAGCTTATGAATCATTGCAGCAGAACTGGTGGTTAGCAGGGAAATATATCCCAGACTTTTTTTGTCACCTGTAGCCACCAAATTTGAGAAGGCTGCAAACAAACCTCCCTCTACTTGTTTGGGTTTGTTTTTATCATTGTCACCAACAAGCTCGGCTTTGGGTTGCTTTTCTCCGTATAAATTTACTACTACAAGCAAATCTGCCTCAGTACGATGCACATGTTCAATGGGAATGGGATTCAGAATACCACCATCAACCAAAAAGGTTCCATCGTAGTTTACCGGGGTGAACATCGCAGGAATAGCAATGGAAGCTCTGGCAGCTCTGTAAAAACTCCCTTTATTGAAAACAATTTCTTTTTCATTAAGTATGTCAGAGGCCACCGCAGTGAATGGAAGCGACATATCTTCAATCTTCACATCCGGAATGAACTCTTTCATTTTATCAAATACACGTTCTCCCTTCAAAAGGCCATTTGAAGTAAAAGAAAAATCCATTAATCCCCATACCGATCGGCGGTCCAGTGTCTTTATCCAATTGGTATAATCCTCCAGTTTCCCCATTGCCAGAAGTCCTCCAATTACCGCTCCAATGGAAGAACCGGAAACTGAAGTAATATTATATCCCTGACGCTTCAGTTCCTCAATGGCACCAATATGTGCAATTCCTTTAGCTCCCCCGCTGGAAAGTACAAGGGCTATACTCTTTTTATCTTTCATGGAATATTTTTTTGAACGTTCCTTCTCCGTAACCAACGAAATTAATAAACATCCAACAACCCCCACGAATTGAACTAAAAATTTTCACTACTGACCGAGTAAAATAAAATGGATTTAATGAAGACCTGTATTTATTTGCGTTCTGAAAACTTTTACACAGTTCAAAGGTAGGTTCGCATCAAAGAAATTCCGTTAAGAAAACCAGATTGTTTTTCGTTAAGAAATCCGAATTGTTTGAGCGAAGCGAGTTTTCGGATTTTAGAAAAACAATCTGATTTTTAGGAATTTCTTTGCGCGACGGCATTTTTTGTTTACTTTTTTTTGCTGTAGAATTGGAGCGAAGCGTAAATCGTGAACACCTTATAATTTTTATCTCGTGAACAAAAAAAGTAAAAGCCTGCGCGGCTTGAGCGCAATAAGTTAAATGTTTTTTTGTCAGACAGTAGTGAAAAATTTTCTAAAAATGGTTATTGACCAAATCTTTCATGATATGGTGGTTACCAATGACATATTTTTGTCATCAAATTATTCTCCCGTTCCCTCTTTGTGAGTCAATACATCAACATTTTCCCGAAAAGTTTCCTTATTATTGCCAATGGGGTTTAAAAAGGGAAGCCCTCCGCCTCACAACAAACAAAAATCCAAAAAAAAAACATTATGTTGTTCCGAAAAACAGTCGCCATTGAACCCATATCCCTGATTCCTGAAGCAGAAGAGCAATTACACTCCTTTGCAAAAGAGGTGATTTTATATCCGGATATTCCGGGGGGAGATGAGGAAATTGCAAGCCGTATTGGAGATGCGGATGCGGTTCTGCTCAGCTACACCTCTCTGCTGACTAAAGAGGCACTGGAAAAATGTCCAAATGTAAAGTATATCGGCATGGCATGCTCCCTCTACTCCCCCGATAGTGCCAACGTTGACATCCGTTATGCCAACAGCCGCGGAATTACAGTGACCGGCATTCGTGATTACGGAGATGAAGGCGTGGTGGAATATGTGATTAGCGAACTGGTGCGTTGCCTGCATGGATTCGGTCAAACTCCATGGTATAATATGCCCAGAGAAATCACCGGACTAAAGGTGGGGATTGTCGGACTGGGCAAACTGGGAGGAATGATTGCAGATGCATTAAATTTTTTTGGTGCTGAGATTTCATATTTTGCCAGAAGTGAAAAAGAAGAGGCCAAAGTTAAAGGATATCAGTTTCTTCCACTGCAACAGTTGCTTGGCAAAAATGAGGTAATCATTTGCTGCCTCAACAAAAACACAGTTTTGCTACACAACCATGAATTTGAGGCATTGGGGAATAAAAAAATCCTTATGAACACCGGTTTGTCCCCGGCATGGGATGAAAAACCCTTTTTTAAATGGCTGGAAAAAGACAATCTTTGCCTATGCGACAGCACCGGAGCCCTGGGTAGCGAACATCTTCTCAAACATCCAAATGTAAGATGTATGGAGGTATCCTCCGGACGAACAAGTCAGGCATTCACCCGGTTAAGCAATAAAGTTATTGACAACCTGTCGGCTTTCACAGGAATCAAAATACAATAGGCGAGGCAAGGTTAAGCAAGGTGCTTACTACTGACCATCCGGCAATTTCAGGTGTGGCGCTGAATACATCAACGACAGCGTGCACCTGACTATTTTTGATTTCCACGCGCTGTCTGTCCCCTACAAACTCAGGGGTAGAATGCATGGTAACTTTCAGCTTTTCAGGGCCAACAGTTGCCAGGGAAGCAGCCACAGCCACATTAAGCCCGGTTGGAAAGGTTTGGATTGCTTCGCGGGCTGTTCCTGAGAAAACCTCAGTATTTTTCGTCTCCATTTCAGGAGTGTAAAGTGCTGATTTTCGAAGAGCACTCACCCCTTTTTCATTATAGAAACTTGCCGAAGCATTGCCCATCAGTGCAGCCGTTCTTAACACATCAAAACCACCGGTAGCACCACTTACAATATGCACCTTCGCATTGTGTGCAGAAGCAGTTTTGGTCACATCCTCATAAAATGAAGTATCTGCTAAAGCCCCAATCGATAAAGTGATTATGGATGTTCCATTTTTGAGAGTAGGAACAGCCAGTTCTTTCATTGCTGCAGGAGTTGCAGCTTCCACCAGATAATCGGGATTTAAAGAAAGGAGTTCCTCCAGGGTTCCACAAGCTTTACACTCCCTGCCATTGCGTTCCATTTTTGAGGCAAGACGCTCTGCACTTTCAGCAGTCCGGGAGTACACTCCTACCAATTCATATTCAGGCAGCAATCCCTGAATTACTGCATCAACGACTATCTCACTGAGTTTGCCGCAACCGGCAATGACTATTTTTTTCATAATTCGCATTACAATTATGTACCAAACTATACCCCAATCAAAAAATCCATAAAACAGGTGCAAATACTGATTTGTTGAAAACACAAAATTAATAAATCCTGTCACAAACCGACTAAACCCTTTAATACAGATTCATTGCGAGCAGAGCGAAGCAATCTTCTTTCAAAACATTAGCAACCTAAGTAATTGGTATTAACTATCCATCCTTATAATATATAGAAGACAAGCTGCAACATTAAATGCAACAGCCTGCCGCAATAAGCACTCATCCCCTCAAAAAAATTATCTTTGTGAAAACGACAATCAAAAGCAATACAATCCATGAGAATTCTCCATACATCAGACTGGCATTTGGGCAAACGGCTCGAAAGTTTTTCGCGACTGGAAGAACAAAAAGAGGTGCTGAATGAAATCTGCACCATTGCCGATAAAGAAAACGCTGAAGCCATTGTTGTTGCAGGTGACTTATTCGACACTTTTAACCCCTCCACCGAGGCAGTGGACCTGTTCTACAAATCGTTAAAAAGACTAACCAACAACGGCCACCGACCGGTTATTGCAATAGCGGGTAATCACGACTCGCCGGACCGTATTGAGGCTCCCGACCCGCTGGCACGGGAATGCGGAATTATATTCGCCGGTTTTCCCAATTCAAAAGTTTCACCTTTCTCCCTTGAAAGCGGCCTTCAAATCAGTCGCTCAGACCTGGGATTTTTGGAAATTCGGCTACCGGGCGATCATCCCCCACTCAGAGTTGTGACAACCCCTTACGCCAATGAGCTTCGATTGAAAACCTTTCTTGCCCATGACAACAAAGAAGCTTCTTTACGGCAGGTGCTGCGTGATTCATGGCAGGCAACCGCAGACAAATATTGCGATGACAAGGGCATCAACCTGTTGATAACTCACCTTTTCATGATGCAGGAAGGCACAAAAATGCCTGAAGAACCGGAAGATGAGAAGCCCATTCTTTATGTTGGAGGAGCTCAACCGATATTTTCATCGGATATCCCTGAAAATATCCAATACACAGCACTTGGCCATCTCCACAGATATCAGGAAGTAAAAGGTGCCAACGGTCCGGCAGTTTATACCGGCAGTCCCCTTGCTTACAGCTTTGCCGAAGCCAACCAACAGAAATATGTTTCCCTGATTGATGCAGAACCCGGGAAACCTGTATCAACCAGGCAAATTGAACTAAAAAGTGGTCGAAGACTATTGCGCAAACGATTTGAAGACATCGACCAGGCTATCCGATGGCTCACTGAAAATCAGAAGGTGTACGTGGAATTGACACTGGTGTCGGATACCTACCTCAAAACGGAAGACCGAAAAAGAATCTATAGCGTCCACGATGGCATTGTCACCATCATCCCTGAAGTCACCAATAGCAATCCTGACGAAACACCCGATGGCCCCGCCATTGATATGGAAAAAAGCATGCCTGAACTTTTTGAGGACTTTTTTATCCACCACAAAGGGCAGCAACCCAATGAACGAATTAAGGAGTTGTTTAAAGAAATAATAGGGGCCCCCTAAATCCCCCCAAGGGACTCGAAGTTTTGATTTCTGGGTTTTGTAAGTTTTGAGACATATCAGAACATTGAAGAGCAAGTAACCGTTGCTCAGTGTTCCATGCACCATACACTCTGGCCATCTCACCCTCAGACCCTTTTACCATTAAACCAAAATCACCGATGATACCAAAGAAACTGACCATCCAAGGCATGTATTCCTATCAGCAGAAACAAACCATCGATTTCGAGACGCTCACCCAAGCCGGGCTTTTTGGAATATTCGGAAGTGTGGGCTGCGGCAAATCTACGATATTGGAGGCCATCTCATTTGCCTTGTTTGGGCAAACGGAAAGACTCAATGCCCGCGACAACCGCAACTACAACATGATGAACCTGAAATCGAATGAATTATTCATTGATTTTGAGTTTGCATCAGGCAATGAGGCTTACCGGTTTATGGTTCATGGTAAACGAAACAGCAAAAAATTTGAGGATGTAAAAAAACTGGAGCGAACCGCTTATCAGTTAAAAAATGGTACATGGGAACCTGTTTCTGAAGATTCTGCAGAAGAAATAACCGGGCTAAACTACAATAACTTCCATCGAACCATCATCATTCCGCAGGGGAAGTTTCAGGAGTTTTTGCAACTAACAGCCAAAGACCGGACCAATATGTTGGGGGAACTCTTCAACCTCAACAAATTTGAGCTTTATGGCCGCGTGGCCGATATTGAACGCAGTAATGACCAGCGCTTGCAAAACTTAAACGGCCAACTTGAAAACATTGGAAATATTGACCCGGAAGAGATAAAAAAACTGGAGACCAAGTTGAAAGACACCTCTGAAGAACTAAAAAAAGCCAATGAAGAAATAGAAAAGATCCAAAAACAGATCAAGGAGCAAGAAGGCATCCGCGATCTTCACAAAAAGTTAGCGGAAAGCAAACGTCTTCAGGAAAAACTGTTGAAAGAAAAAGAACAAATTGACCGGCTGGAAAAGGAGCTTCAGGAATATGAAATTTTCACCCGAATTTTCCGATCCCCATTAGAGCAAGTCAACCGGCTGACAAAAGAAAGCAATAAGATTAAAGGAGAACAAAAGCAAGCCAAAGAACAACTTCAGAAGCTCCAAGAGCAATACGCATCACTCACAGAGGCTTTTCAAAAGACCAAACAGGCATGGGAACAGCGCGATAAGTGGCTTCGCGAAGCTGATGAACTTGGGAAAATGGCTGATATCCGAAAACTAAAAGCAGAAATTGAAAAAGAGCAGGAGCGGCATAAAAAGGGCAACCTGATGGTTCAGCAAAACCTGGACATCCTGGAAGAACTGAAAAAAAAGCAAAAATCCATCAAAGAAGAGGTAGCCAAAAAGAAAGAAGTTCTCCCCGATCTTAAGGTTCTGTCGGATGTGCGGGAATGGTTCTCTCAATTCAAACAGCTGAAAAAGGAACAAAAGGAGGCCAAACATCTGCAAGAAGAAACTGACGAGGCCGTGAAAACCTTACAAAAACAGCTTCTGGATATTGCTGATAAATACAGCGTACCTCAAACTGAGAACTCCCGGGATTTAATTCATAAATTACAGGAAACCCTCGCCAACAATAAAAAGCAACTGGAAGAGGAGAAAGCTGAGATGGAAGCCCAATGGCATCATCTGCAGGTACAACATCAATTGCAAAAGTATGCCCATGAACTGGAAGACGGTAAGCCTTGTCCCCTCTGTGGTTCAGAACACCACCCCAATATTTTAAAAGCAGATGATCTGTCGTCCGGAATTAAAGAAATTAAAGAGAAACGTGAGAAAAATCAAAAGAATATTTCGCTGCTAAGTGAGACTGAGACAACGCTTTTACGTTTATCGGATCGGCACGACAACCTAAGCAAGGATCGTAAAAAACAGACTGAAAACCTGGATGAACTCACAGTGCAAATAAAACAACACAACGCAAAATATCAATGGAAACAGTTTTCTCCAGAAAAAGAAGATCAGGTGACCGAAGCTTTTAAGCAATCTGAAATCATCAGCAAAGACATAAAAAAGCTGGAAGCTGAACAGGAAAAAATAAATACAGACACCGAAAAAGGTGAGAAGAACAAAGAAAATTACCGGAAGCTTCTGGATGAAATTGAACGTTCCATTGTGGACAAAAAAAGCCGCATTGAAATCCTCTCCGATCAATTCAAAGAAGTTAATCCGGAACAGCTTAAAGAAGTTTCCACCGACGAACTCACACAAAAGGCAGCAGGACTGAAAACGCAGCATGCCGAAATTGGGAATCGTTACCAAAAGGAGGAAAAACTGGTGGCCGACACCGGCAAAGAAGTGGATATGCTGCGTGGTCGTATGGAAACCCGGGAACAACATCTGAAACAAACTCAAAAAGAAATAGAAGTCATAAATCAACAGCTTGAACAATTGCTGAAAGAGCATGGTAATCTTCCACTCGAAAAAGTTTCAGAGATTGTTTTTAAACCTTTTGAAATTGATGCTACACGCAAAAAAATTGAACAATACAAGCAGGAGCTGAGCTCAAACACCAATACAATTAAACAATACGCGGAAGAGCTTAACGGGCAGACTTTTGACGAAAAAAAATACCTGGAACTCGCACTGGAAAATCAAAAACTCAACAAAACAATAGAGGAACTCAACCGCGCCTGGGGAGAAGCCAACACCACACTTTCCCGCCTGAAGAAAGACGAACAAAAGGCAGGAGAACTAAAAAAAGAACACGACAAAGTACAGGAGCGGGCCGAAAACCTCAAAATGATGAAAAACCTCTTTAAGGGCGGGGCTTTTGTCAATTATATTTCCACAGTCTATTTACAAGAGTTGGTAAGAGCTGCCAATGACCGTTTTTACCGATTGACCAACCAGCATCTCTCCCTGGAGCTGGCATCAGATAATTCTTTCCAGGTGAGAGATTACATGAATGAGGGACACCATAGAAGCGTCAAAACCCTGTCGGGGGGGCAAACCTTCCAGGCTTCTTTGTCACTGGCACTAGCATTGGCCGACAGCATTCAAAAGCATACTTCGACCAGCGGCAATTTTTTCTTTCTGGATGAAGGGTTCGGAACATTAGACCGCGAATCGCTCAACATTGTGTTTGACACGTTGAAATCACTGCGTCACGAGAACAGGATTGTGGGTGTCATCTCACATGTGGAAGAGATGCAGCAGGAGATCTCGACCTATTTGAAGATTGATAATGATGATGAAAAAGGAAGTCAGGTTAAGGCGAGTTGGGAGATATAATCATCTTCCCCAGGCACCGGGAGTTTCCCCAAATTCCTCTTTAAAGCATTTTCGAAAATGGGCCACACTCTGAAAGCCCACCTCCTCAGCCACCTGAGAAACAGGAATGTCATCCTGCTTCAAATAAACCGAGGCTTTATGCAGTCTGATTTTTCGAAGATAATCAGCGGCAGAAACACCTGTTAATGCTTTAAATTTCCGGTAAAAAGTGGAACGGCTCATGTTCATCTCATTACTAAGTATCTCCACACCAAAATCGGTTTCAGAGTAACGATTTTCAATAATATTATTGACCGATTCAATAAATGACTGATCTCTTTTGTTAAGCGCTTCTCCGGAGATGAATACTTGAGGCTGGTGCTCAAAATGCCGCTTCAACTTTTCGCGATTCTCGAGTAATGCTTTCAACCGGGCCAAAAATATCCGGCTGTTGAAAGGTTTTTCGATGTAATCATCCACCCCCATTTCAAATCCTTCAATATGCATTTCGGGATCTGTCCGCGCCGTCAACAAAATAAAGGGAATGTGAGAAGTCTGTATGTCTGCCTTCACTTTGCGACAAAATTCTATACCATCCATCACAGGCATCATTACATCCGAAATAATCAAATCCGGGGTAAAATCGCCCATTATTTCAAAGGCTTTCCGTCCATTTTCAGCCACCATCACATTAAACCATGTATCCAACAATCCTCTCAAAAACTCAGAAAGCTCGTGATTGTCCTCCACTACCAAGATATTCTGCTCCCCAAACTTAGAAAACCCATTATTTCCCGAAAAAACAACAGGGATTTTCTCCTGAATTAAAGGTTCTTCATTGACGTTCTTAAAATCACGATTCGCAAAATGGTCTCTACCTTTCAAGAAGGTCAAAACAAACTCAGATCCTTTCTCCAACTCACTTTCAACATGGATGGTTCCTTTCTGAATTTCTGTAAGTCCTTTCACTATTGTCAATCCAATGCCATGTCCTGCCGCCTGTCCCTGCCCCTTTTCAGAACGGTAAAAACGATCAAAAGCATTTGCCACCTCTTCCTCCGACATTCCCATCCCCTGATCCTGAACAACCAAAGAAAACCGGTCGGAATTCTCTGCCACACTGACCAAAATGGTTCTGCCACCCGGCGTATATTTTAGAGCATTGGCAACCAAATTGTAGAGAATCTTCTCTGTTTTATCGACATCCAACCAAATCTCCAGCTTTTCCACTGAACTGAAAAAACCAAGATCAATTCCTTTCTTTGATGCCAAAATCTGAAACGACTCCACAATCCCTGCGGTAAAAGCAACAATATCAAACCGGGAGATGGAAAGCGCCAATTCGCCCTGATCAAGTTTTCGCAGATCTATCAGCTGATTTATCATGTTCAACAACCGAAAGGCATTACTGCGAATCGTCTTCACGGCTTTACTCTTCGTACTCTCCAGGTTATCAAGATGGGCCAGAATTAAAGTCAGGGGAGTTCGAAAATCGTGAGAAATATTGGTAAAGAACCGAAGCTTAGCCTGATCTGCCTCATGAAGTTTTTCAGATATTTCCACAATTTGCCTGTTGCGGTCTCTCAGTTCCCGTGTCTGCTCCTCCACCCGCTTCTTCAGCAGAAAATTGCGCTTACGAATTTGCCTCAATCGTATTTGGTAACCAGCAAAAACCGTCGAGAGCAGAAGCAGTACCAAAAACGATTTAAACCATCCCGTTTGCCAAAACGGAGGAACAACCTCAATATCCAATCGCGTTACCGGCCCATAATCGGCATGACTGTAGGCAGCCTGGACTTCAAATATAAAATGGCCCGGGGGAACGGCCGCATACCGCGCTTGCCGGTTGTTTCCCTCCAAAACGGTCCATTCATTCTGCAATCCGGCCAACCGGTACCGGAAAACATTTTGATTGGGCACGTCAAAAGGATAGGCATTAAAATTTATGGTAAAAGAGTTCTCGTCATAGTGGAGCTCCAATCCGGAGGTGTCCCCCAGAGGTTTATCCATCAAGATCCTCTGGTTCACAGTATCTCCGGGCAAAATTGGCCGGTTAAACAAAGTAAAACGCTCCAAAGTAGCCCTGACCTTTGAACGAAACGGATCAATATCATGAGGATAAAAACCGACAACTCCGGTGTAGCCACCATAGTAGATTTGGCCATCATCGCCCACAAAATGGGCATCATCCATAAAAAAATCGTTGGACAAGTAAGTTTTAAAATCACCGGAAACAGGATTAAACCTGCTAATCCCCCGATTGGTACTCATCCAGATTATTCCTGAAGAATCAATGTTAAGGCTATAGATGATATTATTGCTCAATCCATCCTGCTCAAAATATCTTTTTACGACCTCTCCCTCACCGATACTGAACAAATTAAGACCTGAATTGGTGCCAATCCACAAACTGTCACCGTCATCCGCCATACAATACACTTTGTTATCCGACAGCTTGTGGGAATTTTTCTGAACCGTTTCAAAGGGTTTGTCCCACTGATCGACCCTGAAAATTCCGTTTTCATCCTTTGCAATCCAGTAATGACCATTTTCATCCCTTACAATATCCCTGAGACTACCCGACAAATACCCTTCCTGGTCGCTAAGATTAATGACCCTGTCCAGAGTCATGAATTCCAGCTTCACCCAACCAATATTTACGGAAGAAGTCACCAGTAAAGTTCCCCTGTCCCATTCCTTGATCACATAACTCTGATGCGGCCATCTCCAGTTGAATCGCACATCCACCGCCTCAATGCGCTCCTCTTTCTCATTGAAAACACACAATTCACCCGATTCCCCAATCCAGACATTGCCCTTTGAATCCTCAAATATGGATCGAACATTATTGATGGGACGGTTATTCCCGTCTTTGGTATGATAGTGACTAAAATATTGCTGATGTCCATCAGGAAAAATAATTCCGACTCCGTTTCGATCGAACCCCAGCCATAACTCACCGTTTTTCCTGCGACAGATAGCTCTTACAGGATCTGCATCGGGCCTGCTTAATGAAGTGGCATTCCAGTTGAAATGCAAAAACTGGTTTTTCTCATAATTGAAATGGTTTATGCCGTTTTTCTGTGTACCTATCCAGAGATTTCCAAGTTCATCAAACTTCATGTGGGTAACATTATATCCTTTAAAGGTGTAGTCATTCTCTGCATCATAGGAGAATCTACGTGAACTCCAGCCTTCCCCATCCTTTTGAATTCTGACCAACAGATTATATCCGCCAATCCAATAATCCCCATTAAAAGCGGCAAAACTGGTTATCGAGGAAATTCTCAAATCAGAAAGTCCGATATCGGAATAATAGAAAACGGCCATATTTGAGCTAAAATCATAGGGGAGTTTATACATGCCATCCCCTGAAAGAGCCATCCACCCATCCTCCACCTTTTGCATGAAGTAACAGGGAACTGTAGATATTAATTCAGGCTCCCTTTTCAACGTTTGCTGCTCATCATCAATCTTCCACTGCAAAACGCCAAAATCTCCATAGAGCAACAATTTATCTCCACGCTGATCAATACCATTGATATATCCCGGAGTACTGAACGTGTGGCAGTCCTCTGTATTGATGTTCAAAACACCAGCCCGGCTGCCCTGGCTAAACCAAACCAAAGAATCATTGAATTGCCAGAAATTATTTTCCGGAAAAATCCCAACATCTTCAAAAATTTTCTGACTAAATCTTCTGAACTTTTTTGACGATGCCACATACTGATTCAAATCTCCTTCCCGTGTGGTTACCCAGACATCTCCATCCATTCCTTTACCCATCGAGACAATATGATTCCCAGAAATTTCTCCTTCCAGCCCGGCTCCCGGCTTAAAGATTTTAAAGTTATATCCGTCATATTTATTCAGTCCATCAAGTGTCCCTGCCCAAATATTTCCTTTGTCATCAATAACAAGACCGTTAATGTTATTCTGTGATAACCCGGTAGAAATATCAAAATGGTCGAACCTGGGTGTTTGAGCAAAAACCAGTTCCGACAAAAATGACAGCAACACAATTACAAAAAAAAGCCTCATTATTTATCTGATCATCTGATACATGAAACAATTCCATCCGGTTTTGACACAAAAACATCTACTCTCCGGGGTTAACAATCCTTAAATTGCCTTCACAAATTAATACTAAAAAGAAGAACTATGAAAAAATGTCTTTCTCTTTTATCTGTAATTCTGCTGATATCGATGACCGGGGTAAATGCCCAGGGCGACCGGGAGGAACTTTTTAACGGGAAAAACCTCCGGGGCTGGGAAGTACTCAACGGAAATGCCCCTTACGATGTGGAAGACGGGATGATTATTGGTACCTCAGTTACTAAATCTCCCAACACCTTCCTTGCCACCAAAAAAGAGTACACCAATTTCATTCTGGAATACGACATGAAAATGGATGAGGGATTGAACTCGGGTGTTCAAATTCGGAGCCACAGCAACAAAGAATATAACAACGGACGCGTACACGGACCACAAGTGGAATGTGAAGACTCGAAACGTGCATGGGCCGGCGGTATCTATGACGAAGCCCGGAAAGGCTGGCGCTACCCGTTGGACTATAACCCCGGGGCCAAAGATGCTTTCAGGAAAGGTGAATGGAACACCTTTAAGGTGGTCGCTTTCGATCATCATATTATGACCTGGGTCAATGGGGTACCTGCCTCAAACCTTGTTGAAGACGATATTGAAACCGGTTTTATAGCCCTCCAGGTGCATAGCATTGGCAATAACAAAGAGTTGGAAGGCAAAAAAATAAGGTGGAAAAACATCCGGCTAAAAGAAATCAACGAAAGAGACTTTGAAGAATACAAAAACATGAAAGCTCCGGAAGTAAGTTATCTGAAAAATCAGCTTACCGAACGCGAAGAAGCCGATGGCTGGAAACTGTTGTGGGACGGAAAAACCACCAGCGGCTGGAGAGGTGCCAAACTGGATCACTTTCCTGAAAACGGTTGGAGCATCAATGATGGCATCCTGAAAGTTCACGCCTCAGGAGGTGGTGAATCGACCAATGGTGGGGACATTGTCACCGAAAAGCAATACTCAGATTTCATCCTGATCGTAGATTTCAGCATCACAAAAGGAGCCAACAGCGGCATCAAGTATTTTGTGGATACTGAGTTGAACAAAGGAGAAGGCTCTTCCATTGGTTGCGAATTCCAGATCCTTGATGACGAGCATCATCCCGACGCAAAAATGGGAGTTAATGGTAATAGAACCATGGCATCCCTTTATGATCTCATCACGGCCAACGGGTATGAATACAATACCCATTTACCCCGGGAGAAATATGTCAATGGTTATGAAAACTGGAACCGTGCAATGATTGTGGTAAATGGTAAAAAAGTTCAGCATTTCCTTAATGGCATCAAAGTCGTGGAGTACGAACGCGACACCCAGATGTGGCGGGCTCTGGTGGCTTACAGTAAATACAGCAAGTGGCCTGCCTTTGGTGAATATGAAAAAGGAAACATCCTGCTTCAGGATCATGGCAATGAAGTAGAGTTCAAGAATATAAAGATAAAAGAGATTAGTCGTTAGTAATTAGTTAGTAGTAATTAGCCAGTAGTAAGTAGTTGAAATTGCTAAGAAACAACATACTAACTAAGAATCTGGCTATAGTTTAAAATAACGTTTTTACAATTTGAGATTGCTTCGGGCTAAGCCCGAAGCAATCTCAAAACAAACACACGTTACTATAAACTTAAGCTAAGAGTCTTTATGCAAACCAATTTTCAACATCCAATAAAACCAAAACCATGAAAAAAAATAAAAACTCAAGAAGAGAATTCATCAAAAAATCGGCACTAGGAGCCGCCGGCCTTACCATTGCCGGAATGGGCATGAGCCCTAAAAGTTATGCGGGAATTATGGGCGCCAACGACCGCCTGAATGTGGCCATCGTTGGCCTTGGTCGCCGATTAGGTGCCTACATTCCACCCATCTCAGACCCCAAAAGCAATGTTCGATTGCTTTACCTGTGCGACGTGATGCAAAGCCAAATGACTAATGCAGCCAAAAGATTTGGAGAAGTGCTGGATTACAGACCCAAACTTGAAGAAGATTTCTTCAAAGTAATTGATGACAAAGATGTGGATGCCGTATTCCTGGCCACACCCGACCACTGGCACGCACCAGGAACCTGGCTGGCAAATGCTGCCGGGAAACATGTGTATGTGGAAAAACCCTGCAGTCACAATCCTTATGAAGGTGAATTACTGGTAAAGTCACGCGATCGCTACGGTAAGGTCATTCAAATGGGTAACCAACAGAGATCCTCAATTGAAACCATCGAAATCATCAAAGAAATCCACAATGGAGCTATTGGTAAACCTTACATGGCAAAAGCCTTTTACAGCAATGGGCGCGGAAGGGTTGTCAATCCCACCAAAGCAGCTCCTCCGGAAGGTCTGAATTGGGAATTGTGGCAGGGACCGGCCCCCCGAAAAGCTTACGAACACAACACCTGGGACTACAACTGGCACTGGTATGGATGGGACTATGGAACAGCTGAAACAGGCAATAACGCCGTGCATGAGTTAGACGTGGCCCGATGGGCTTTACAGGTCAGTTTTCCTGAGGCCGTGATGGTCAACTCGGGTAAATATCACTGGCCGGATGATGGCTGGACGATGTACGACACCATGGATGCCACCTTTCGTTTTCCCGGAAATAAAATCATTCAATGGGATGGCAAGAGCAGGAATTCCCACAAAACCTATGGTGCCGGGCGTGGAACCATCATTTATGGTACTGAAGGAAGTGTGTGGGTTGACCGGGGTGGTTACAAGCTGTTTGACCGAAACGGCTCTCTCATCAGGGAGAAACAATCAGGAAGCAATGAAGGTGGCACGCAACTGGGAGGCGGTGGAGATATGTCAACCCTGCATGCTCAAAACTTCTTTGAAGCCATCAGAGGCAAAGAAGAATTGCGTTCCCCAATCGATGAAGGGGCCACCAGCACCCTGCTTGGACACTTGGCAAACATCTCCTCGCGTACCGGGGAGTCACTTATATGTGACCCAAAAAACGGACACATCACCAATAGCTTTAAAGCTATGGAATTATGGGAAAGAACTTATGAAAAAGGCTGGGAACCAAAATTCTAATAACATCTTCCACAAAAATGCATTCCTGATGAATACCCCGCTGGACATCGTCTTTTGGGGTATTGATCAGGCTTTAGCCGATCAGGTTACTGAAAAAGTAGTCACCCATATTATGGAATTACAAACCATTCTGGATCGATTTAATTCAGAAGCCGAAACTTTTAAGGTTAACCAAACTGCCTTTTCGAAAAGGATGGTCATCAGTCCCTTTCTTTTTGAAAGCATCAGCAACGGGATGAAATATTTTCAAAAGTCGGAGGGCTATTTCAATGTATTTGCCGGAAAAGTCTATGCCTCCTTAAAAGAAAAAAGTTCATTTTCAGAAAATTCCCTCCCCATACATCCACCGAAAGATATTATTAAAATAAATACGTCGAATAATTCCATACGGTTTCTTCATCCTGCTGTATCCCTGGATTTTGGAGGAATAGGAAAAGGACTGGCGTTGGATGAAACATCGAAGATATTAGATGAATTTGGTATTAAAAATACGTTTATCAGTTTTGGAGGCAGTTCCATCCTTACCAAAGGACATCATCCACATGGTGATCACTGGCCCTTTTCATTGAAGAGTCAGAAAATTGCAGGAGATATCTGGCCGCTGAGAAATGATGCCGTTTCTGTCAGCTGTTCCGGCCATGGGAGTGGAAAAACGCCACACATCCTGAATCCCAAAACGGGAGATTATCCCCCCTCCTTTACCTCAGTTGTTCAGAGTGTAAGTGCCACGGAGGCGGAGGTTTTATCAACTGCCCTTATCGCAGCACCTGGTGAAAAACATCAGAAAATTGCCAGCCATTTCAATGTGAAGAAATGGGCTGTTTTCCCAATTCATTAAAACACACAAAATCTATGCAGGATAAAATACAGTCAAGAAGAGAATTCCTCAAAAAAATGGCTATCACAGGTTCAGTGGCAACGCTGGCTGCCTCACCATGGCTTAGTGCTTTTGCGCAGTCATCTACAGCCGGTAAAAATGCCTCAGACAGGGTAAGACTTGCCGTTATTGGCACAGGCAGCCGGGGTAAGCAGCTCCTGCGCCTTTTATTTGAAATAACCGAAAGCAGCAACCTGGAAATTGCAGCTCTTTGTGATGTTTATCAACCCAATCTGCAGGAAACGAAGAAAATGTGTAAAGAACAAAACATGAATCCGGTTCTTTACAACAATTACGAAGATTTGCTAAACAAAGAGAAAGTAGATGGCGTAATCATTGCCACTCCACTGCACCAGCACGCTCATATTGCTATTGATGCAATGCTTGCAGGTATTCATGTTTTTTGCGAAAAATCCATGGCTCGCACATTGGACACCACAAAAGCCATGTATGATGCACATAAAGCAACCGGAAAGATCCTTCAAATCGGCCATCAACGCCTTTTCAACCCCGTTTATCTCGAGGGAATGCAGCGCATACACAATGGAGAACTTGGGAAACTGGGACAAATCCGCGCCTACTGGCATCGAAACAACGACTGGCGGCGCCCGGTTCCTGACAATACCATCGAGATGGAGCGCTTCATCAACTGGCGATTGTATAAAGAATATTCAGCCGGATTGTTAACTGAACTAATGTCACACCAGATTCAGGTGGCCAACTGGGCCCTTCAAAAAACGCCGGTATCAGTAACAGGAACCGGAAGTATTGTGTACTGGAAAGATGGACGCGAGGTAAACGACAACGTGGCGCTCATCTATTCTTACGAAGATGGCACACAGTTTATCTATGACTCCATGACCAGCAACAAAAAATACGGTTTGGAGGAACAAATCATGGGACACAAAGGCACCATTGAGTTTGAAACCAATCGCTACTATACTGAAACGCCTCCTCCTGCACCTGGCATACTCCAGTTGCTCAACGATATGGAATCAGGATTTTTTGGCAAAGTGATGATTGGTGGTGCCAGCTGGGTTCCCGAAACAGCAGTAAAGTACAATGGGGAGCCCATCATCGAAAACACCGACTTTTATGACACTGCACTTCAACTGGAAGGCTTTGCCAAATTCATCAGAGCAGGAAAAGCACCTGAATCACTTACCCGGGAAGGATATAACGCAAGTATCTGGACGCTTTTGGGCGAAATTGCCATTGAAACAGGAGAAAAACTAACGCTTGCCAACAAATATAAGATATAAATGAAAGTAAGTTAGTCGTTAGGCAGTTGTCAGTAGGCAGTAGTTATTTCTCTTGATAACGACACACCCAAAGAACTAACACAATCATATAAACAGCACATTTCAAAGGGCTTACAATTCGAGCTATATGAAAATAGCTCAATTGCAGGTAGTTAGCCTACATGAAAAAGGTGTGGAGGATTCCGATCCGCCACTTTTAAGAACTCAAGCAAAGCGTATTTTGCGACATTCCCAAAGAACTAACGAAATCACCTAAATTGCAGATTTTAAAGTGAATATAAATTTAATTAGATGAAACGAGCATGGCAATGATTGCCTCAAAAGAATATGTATAAGTTCTTTCATGCGAGTTCCATCAGACCAATAACTTAAACAAATTTTGTACTGATGAAACGAGCATGATATTTTTTAAGCATAAATATCACAAAAGAATATGTTTAAAAAATATTATGTGAGAGCGAAGCGGTTACATTCGTTCTCAAATTTTTAATTAGTTTTTTATCATGTAATTACAAAATTTTAAACGAATGAAAGATATTATCATTACCCATAGAAAACTAAAAAGAGAGCTTTTTATATGGCTGGTTTGTTTGGTCGCTGCCATCGGACTTAACGTATATTCAATAATTTACTACGATACCAGTTGGAGCGAATTGTACACTCATCTGGGGTACGTTGTAGCAATCAGTATCGTCATCTATCTTATTTTGTGGATCTTTCGCGGATTGTTTTTATTGGTTCGTAACCTCAAAAAATAACAAGTCCGGCCATAAATTGAGATCAATTAGGAGGCCGGACCATCAAAATCTTGTAAACCCTGTTTGAATAAATAAACTTAAGCAACCTGTCTTCCCAGCATTTTTAACATTCTCGCGTGACCTGCTACGGCTTTAAAGAACGTTTCCTGAGAGTGATACGGAAGATTGTATTCAAAAGCAGTTTCTTTAACCAGTTGCGAAAGTTTTCTATAATGTACATGGCTGATATTGGGAAACAGATGATGCTCTACCTGATAATTTAAGCCCCCTATCATCCATGAAAGAACTTTACTCTTGGGTGAAAAATCAGAGGTCGTCAGCAACTGATGAATGGCCCAGTTGTTTTCCAGTTTTCCTTCATCAGATGGTAGTGGATAAGCTGAACTTGGCACCACGTGAGCAGTTTGAAAAATGGTGGTTAGTATCAGGCCGCTGATATAATGCATAATAAAGAAGCCGCCAACAATCCAGTACCAGCCAACCGGCATTATCAAAATGGGTAATACCAGCAGAAAAAAGTAATAAATTGATTTGGCAACAATCAAATCAGTGAGATACGACTTGTATTTCTTATCAAATGGAGCAACACCCTCATTCTTATAATTCTTTATTCGAACAAAATCCTTCATCGTCACCCACGACAGAGTCATCAAACCGTATAAAAACCAGGCATAGATGTGCTGAAAACGATGAACCTTAAAAAGCTTGCGGTGAGGTGAAAACCTCAAAAACCCGACCGGCGCAATATCTTCATCATGACCTTCAATATTGGTGAAACCATGGTGCATCGTGTTGTGCTGATGCCTCCAGTTTGGCGGAAACCCTCCAAGAAGATACAGGGACTTTCCAAGCCACTTATTAACTGTTTGGTTTCTGGAAAACACGCGATGATTGGCATCATGCATCAACACCATTCCCAAACCGGCCATTCCGCCACCCATCGCTACCCAGCTCAAAATAACTCCCGGAACCGACGTTATTACACCTGACAGCATCAGCACATAAGGCAGAACATAGAGAACACCCATGAAAACAGACTGAAAAACAATGGTTTTATTGCCATATTTTGAGAGATTGTTATCCTTGAAATAACCATCCACCCTCCTTCTCAAATCATTGATGAAATCAGGATTTTTATCTAAGGGGAAAATAATTTTTTGATTACTCATACCTAAAAAATTTATAAATTGAACACACAAAGCACTTCCTATAAAACCGGTTTACAAATAGGACCGGTCTTTATGGAAGTTCCATTCTATACAAAGGTAGCTTCCCAAAGGAGCTGCATCAAATGAATGGGGCAAATGGAATAAAAAGGATGGCGGAGGGATGTCTTATGGGATAGATGGCAATATTAAAGGGCGAATAACACTCACCCCTACAACTCACATAACCTCTCTAACCCTCAGCAAATACTGACGTGAAACAGGCAGTTTTTGATCTGTACCCTTTAGAGATATCCAATAATTGTTGTAGTTTTTACGCAATTGATCAATGAAATGAATGTTAACCAGGCAGGTTCGATGACAACGAATAAAGTTTGAATACGGAGATAGTAAAAGCTGGAGATTCTTCAACGTGTTCCGCAATAACTTCTTCTCAAAGTGTTCATTTTCTTTGAAGACAATCTCCACATAATTATCTGCCGAAACAACGTAAATGATATCCGAAACAACTACCTTAAATGTATCTCGTCCTCCTTCGGCGCTTAACTCTACCGTTTTGCTCAGGAATTCGTCTTCGTACCTCTCAACCCGCTTTCGCTCTTTTTCCCTGGCAAGAATTAAAGCTGCATTGTGTGCCTTCAGGTTTTGGATGGTATCATGCAGACTTATTG
>Ga0163225_100062_pt1 | contig 33098 bp, 33 predicted proteins | sample MSEWel2016_04_06_2_FD_113145 | JGI IMG/M metagenome (GOLD analysis project Ga0163225, IMG submission 113145) | Subsurface microbial communities from deep shales in West Virginia, USA - MSEEL Well Study Marcellus 5H_2016_04_06 ... | reverse complement strand
TTCAACATTTTTAAGTTAGTTGTCCCATAAATTTCTGGTTCTCTTAAACCCAGCATATTTAAATTTGGTCCATGAATTACAGCCACTCTCTGCATAAATATTCCTCCATGTATTTTTGAATATTTTTGTGATCAAATCTATCACTTAAATAAGTATCTCCAAGATCGTTAATTAAAACCCACCACATTTTATTATCACTAATCTTTTTATCATGGGCAATATAGGAAGCAAGTTCTCTGGCTTCAATAGTTTCTGAAGGGAAAAGCTGATAGTCAAAAGCCTGAATCAGGTTGATAATTTTGTGGAAAGCTTCCTCATTTAATTTTCCGATTTTATGAGATAAAAAGGCCGTAAAAGCAATTCCCATTACTACTGCCTCACCGTGTTTGTATTTAAACTTTTCCGCTCCTTCTACTGCATGGCCGAAGCTGTGGCCCAGATTAAGTTTTTTTCTTAATCCCCTGTCTTTAACATCTTCACTGACATAATAATCCTTCATCTCGAGAGAAATTTTTGAAATATCCAGCAGGATATCCTGATCTAAATTAAGAATTTTTTCTTTATTATCAGCTAAAATATCAAACAGCGGACTGCCGCCAAGGACAGCATATTTAATAACTTCGCCGAGTCCTGATTTTATTTCTCTAATATCCAGAGTTTCAAGCCACTGCAGCTGATAATAGACCAAATCTGCCTGATAAAAGCTGCCGATTAAATTTTTGGTCTCTCTAAAATTAACAGCTGTTTTGCCGCCAACACTGCTGTCAAGCTGAGATATTAAGGTTGTAGGCATCTGGATTAGTTTTAATCCTCTTAAATAGGTTGAGGCAATTAAACCTCCCAGATCACCAATAGTGCCACCACCAAATGCAATTACATAATCAGAGCGGCTGAAATTATTCTCATATAAAATATCATATGCCTTTTTTAGATACTGAAGATCTTTTATCTGTTCTCCAGCTTCAAGTTCTAATTTAATCAGCTCAGCTTTTTCTTCCATTAAATTAATAATCGGCTCAGCATGATTATCCATTACTATTTGATCAGCCAGTAAAAATACTTTCCGGCCCCTGATCATTTCTAAAATTTTACTAAAACTGCTCTGTTTAAACTTTTGATCAATCAGCACCGGATAGGAAGAATCCTGGGCTTTGATTTCAATTTTTAGTTTTTGATCGGGCAGCTCGGCTAAAATCAAATCAACAATCTCTGCTGCCGAATAGCGGTCACTGTCAAAGTGGGTCGGGATCTGCTGATAATATTTTTTCCTTTCAGTTAAAAGTGAATTAATTTTTGCCAGCGGACTATCAACTTCGAGCAGAGGTCTAATTATCTGATCACTATTATTTCTCCTTAAAACCTCTTCTGCACTGACATCAAGGCAGAAGACTTCTGCCTGCTCCAGCATCAGCTGCCGCAGCTCGTCATTTAAAACTGCTCCCCCACCTGGAGCCAGAACCAGATCCTGCTTGGAACTCAAAAGCTCAGAAATAACATCTTTTTCAAGCTTTCTAAAATAATCCTCACCTTTAACAGAAAAAATCTCTTCAATACTCATTTTTTCTCTAGCTTCAATTAAATCATCACTGTCATAAAAATTTAAATTCTTTTTATCGGCCAGCATTCTGGCCACAGTGGTCTTTCCTGCTGTCATAAAACCGGTTAAAACAATTTTCATCTACTACTCTCCTCCTCAAACTAATCATCTTTCTAATCATCTTTAAAATTTATAATATATGCTCCAGCAAAACCAAGGATGGTCCAGAATACGGGAGCTACTGTAACAACGCTTATATTTAATACTGCCTGAAGTGCATAGGCAAGTATAGAAAAAAACAGAGTTAATTTAATAAATTCCTTGAGTCCTTCTTTCTGCTCGAGCTCAATTTTTTGCACCGCTTTTGGCCGCAGCTGGTATAAAATATATGCAATTAGGGCTAAATAAATTATTAAAGCAGGTATTCCTGCCGTTACCCCAAGCTGAAGATATTCTGAATGTGCTTTATCAACTATCTGATTTTTACTGCCGGCAAATTCTCTGTATTTCTGCTGGGGAAATACTTCAGCAAAATTATCAGGTCCAGCTCCCAGGATTGGATTTTCAAGCAGCAGCGGTAGAGAATTTTTATAGATGAAGATTCTATTTGACCCCACCCTATCTATTTCTTCCTCTTCAGCTGAAGAAAGATCCTGCAGATCATGGAAAATGCTGATAAACCTGAGCCCGGTTAAGCCGCCGTGAAAAGAATTCAAAAAGATAGTTATCAAAATGAAAATAAGAAGCAGTTTAAGAATTTCTTTTTTCTTCTGCTTAAGATAATCAAAAAGTAATATAACTGCCGCTGTTACTGTTAGAAAAAAACCAAGCCAGGCACCTCTGGTTGCTGTACTCAATAAAAAGGCATATACCAGGGAGCTGCCGGCAAAAGCTGCACTTTTATAACTACTCTTTTTTAAAACCAGGTAGAGCAAAATAAAGGTGGGCAGAACTAGAACAGAAAAACTGGCTGCAAAATTAGGATTGCCAAAAGTAGCAAAGGCTCGGTACCAATTTTCTCTTAAAGGATCTCTTTTAATAAAGTCAAAACCAAAATACTGCAGCAGACCATAAACTGATAAAACTGCCGCAGAACCCCAGATTAAATAGGCATAGATCTTAAAGTAATTTAATTTTCTTACCAGATTTGCAGTTAAAAAACTGAAAAAAAGATAGGCTGCCAGGGCAATAAATCCCTCCCAGCGATAAATTCTCCCATTCAAAGCTGTAAATGGATCAACAGCAAAATAGGTTGAAAATGAAAACAGAATAAAAAGTGAAAAAATAAGATAATTAAAGACATTATTTTTAATATTATCCTGATTTTTAATTATATAGATCAGAAATAGGATCAGCAAAATAAAAGCACTGTAAGTTAGAATTTTTAAACGGGGAAAATAAATATTATCAAAGCGCAGCAGCTGATAGTTATTATCCGCCCCCTTAAAAAGCTGAAATTCCTGATAAAAGGGTAAATAGGCAAATAATATCAAAAAATTGGCAGAGAAAATCAGATAGATAATTATATTTTTTAGATTTATCTTTTTATCAATTTTAGTCAGCAATCTGATCAGCTGCCTTTCATAATTATCTTTAAATTTTAATAAAAGCAGTTTTTAAAAGAAAATTCAGGGTTTCCCCTGAATTAAAATTCTCTAAAAAATACAAATATCCTTTTATTTATTTAAAATTTCTTCTAATTCTTCTGCAGTCAGTGTTTTAAACTCTCTATATGTTTTATTCTCCTTTTCCCCTTTAATCTCCTCTTTTTGACTGCTGATTTTTTTAACATTTTGACTGGAAACTGCCTCATCCTTCTCTGCCGGGCTCAATTTGTTTTCCGTTTCTATGATTTCGGGAGTAATAAAAATTATTAGTTCTGTTTCTATATCTGTATTTTCTGAGGCCGAAAATAAGGCTCCAAGCAGCGGCAGATCGGCAAGAATTGGAACTTCTCTGATTGTTTTTAACTCATCTTTTTTAATTAAGCCACCTATTGCCAGGGTTTCTCCATTTTCTAAAATTACTGTAGTTTCAGCACTGCGCGAATTTACTGCCGGCAGTCCATCAGCCAGAATCTGACCGATACTATTTACAGAAGGCTTGATTTCTAAAAGCACCTGCTTTTGATTGATGATCTTTGGCAGAAATTCGAGTACAATACCGGCTTCAATATAACTGATCGTGGAAACAGTTTTATCAGATTCAACTCTTTCCAGCTTGACTGGAATCTGATCACCAATCACCAGTTTTGCTTTCTTTCTGTCCAGGGTCATTAAACTGGGATTGGCCAGGATATTGGACAGACCTTTTTCATTGAGTGCCTTAAGGGTTTCTGGCCAGCCAGGCTTTAATTTTTCTATGTTTCCTGCGTCATCTTTAATGATCTTTAATTCAGAGAGCTGATTGGGATTGATGCCCAGCTCTTTAATCTTTGTCCTGCTTATTTCTTCAATTCGAGCTTTGATCATAATTTGTTTTTGCGGCTGATCTATCTGGCTGATTATCTTTTCCAGCTCATTTAAATCCTCTTCCTGACAGTTAACAAGCAGTCCCTCACTATTTAAATCAATAACTTTGATTTCTTCAAAGTTCTTTTTTAGGATTTCAGCCGCCAGCTCAGAACTTAAATTTTGAAATTTATATTTTTTACTGACAACTTTTTTCTTATCTGCGGCCATTTTTTCACTGGTGCTGACATAAATGATTTCGTTCTGACTGCTGTAGTCAAGATTAAAACTGTCAGTAATTAAGTTCAGAGCATTTTCAAAAGGAATATCATTAAAAATGACGGTAATTTTACCTTTAACCGAGCTGTCACAGATTAAATTTTTTTCAGCTGTATTTGCCAGCATGATTAAGGCTGTTTCCAGTTCTACATCTCTTAAGTTAATTGAAATTAATTCAGTTTCAGCTGCAGTTTCCGCTCTAACAAAAGCAGAGAGCAGCAGAAGTATAATTAACATAATTGATATCTGAAGCAGTTTTAGTACTTTATTTTTCATTTTTTCCATCCTCCCAGAGCTTAATAACTCGTTCTGCCTGCTGATAACTAATTATTATCTCCTTATTTTGAATCTCTTTAATCGTAAACTGACCAATCTTATCATTTTCACTTTTAACAACAGTCTGCCCCTGATAGAGAAAAAGAACCGCTGAATTATTATTCTGCCTGATAATTCCCAGCAGTTTAAAGGGAAGCTGCAGTCTATCTATATTCAATTTGTTTTCAGCAGCAGCTTGATTTTCACTGCTCTGATCAGGCTTTAATTCTGAGTCTTTTGGATTCTTCTGCTGCAGCTTATTATCTCGAGCAGTTTTTTTAATTAAATCGCGGGCAATAATATTTTTTTCTAAATCTATCAGCTCAGCGGGATAAATATTTTTTTTCTGCTCTTTCCCTTCTGCTGCCGCCTCTTTTTGCCCGCTGCTGGAATCTGAATCTCCTTTAAATGGATCTTTAATTTCACTAATTAGTGCTATTTTACTAACTGCAGCTTTGGCTTCTCTGCTTTCCTCCACAGTTTCTTCTTTTCTTACTACTTTTTCATTTTTTTCTGAAGCTTTTTCTCCTTTAAAAAGAAGTTCAGCTTCAGCCTCTTCAGGCTTTTGATGAATCTCAGTCAGTTTAACTTCGGAAGTCTTAATGTAGGCAGAAAATACTACTAATAGTAAAAGAACAGTTAGAAGTAGAATTATTTTTTTGTTTTTCAATAATTTTTCCATCTATATCAGCTCATTTTTTAATTTTACAAAGAAAAACAGCTTTCTGCTGTCATCCTTGATTTTGAACTCAGCAATCTCCAGAAACTTTAATTCAGTCTCTAAATAATAGATAAAGCTGAGAATTGATTTGAATTCTCCCTGCAGATTTAAATTAAGTTCATTTTCTCCACTGCTAAAATCAATAAGTTCTAAGTTATTAATCTTGAGCTCAGTCAGTATCTGAGCAGTAGAGTCCTTTAAATTATATTTTTTCTCTCGGCCTGAATTCATCTCTGGACCCTCAACTGTAGAATATTTATTTTCTAATAAAGTGTTTTGCTCCTGCTGTGCTTCAATTTCTCTCTCCAGGCTTCTCCTTACTGCAAGCTGCTCTCTACTTTTCCCAAACTGCATAAATAAGAGCAAACCGAGCAGGGAAACTGCCGAAATAATCACAAGCTTTTTTCTGTTCATCCTTTACCTCCATCACTGTCTGATAATAGTTTCCAGCTGAAAATTATATCCATTCTGCTGGGTTAATCTGAGCAAATTTACATTTGAAAAAGTGTGATCAGCTTTTAAGGAATCAACAAAGTTTAAGATCAGTTCCTGCTCTTTACTCTCTGCCGTCAAAGTAAGTTTTTCGTTTTTTAAGTGAAGAGAATTTAATTTGATTTCTTTACTGCAGCCGGTTAGAGTTACTAATAAATTGTATTTTTCAGCTGCAGAATTCTCGGCTAAGTTATTTTCTTCGTTCTTTTTAATTAAGGATAAATATTTCAATTCTTCCTGCTGCAGCTGACTCAACTCTGCCTGATAGCCTTGATTAAGCTTATCCAGAAAAAAATTTGTAATAAACAGGGAAAGAAGCAGCAGTAAAACTATAATTAATAATTCCTTCATTACAATTAAAAGCCGATCATACTTTTTTTCCTTAAAGATCACTGGCATCTGCCGATGCTCCAGAGCAGAGAGGTTAAAAAGACAAAATCATCAGCTTCCAGATCTATTAAATCACTTAAATTGAGCAGGTCACTTTTACCTTCCAGAATTTCCAGCTCCAGATTTTTATTATTTAAATAATATTTCCTGGTCTTATTAATTTCCTGCTGCAGCTCTGTCTCCTTAATTGAAGACTGGAGCAGATCAAGTTTTTTATCTACGGCTGTCAGCAGGGTGTAACTTCCATTTATCTTATAATATAGAAGATAATCAGCTGCCGAGACAATTTTATTGATTACTGAAAATACGGCCACCGGTAGAGCAGATACCAGATAATTGTTTTTGTATTTATCCATATCTGCTGTTAGGGGATCCAGCATCGTTTTATCGGCTGCGAAGAATTTAATCTCCCGCTCCTGCGTCTGCTCAGAAACAATTTCTAAGTAATCATAATAATATTCCTCTTCAAAATTACTTTTAACTTCAGCAAATTTGCTCAAGATACTGTCTTCACTGATCCGGTAAGGGTTCTTTTCCTCCAGGGCAACAGAATGATAAAATAAAGAGGCCGCTGGTAATAAAACAACATACTGACAGTTAAAATTGAACTTTTTAATTTTACCAATCGAAGAAAGCTCTTTAATTCCATCTACAAAATTTATCTTATTGTCTTTGGCTCTGGCAACTAGATTTCTCAAACCATCTTCAGCCGGAATTGTTACAGAATAATAATTATTAAACATCATCACTCACTCCTATATATTTTTTTCTCAATAATTTTTAGACTTTCTTTTTCCAGTTTCAGTTCAGCATTATAGGGAATACTGCCTGCCAGGCTGGCAGTTAAGTAAATAAAATTATCATCCTCCTCTCCTAAAAGCTCTACTTTTAACTGGCTGTTTAATTCCAGGCTCTCAGCAAGCAGCAGCTCCTCTTCTTTTAAAAAATAAAGCTGATACTGCAGACCTGCCTCAACAGCTTCAATGTTTTGGGAGGCAGTAATTCGATTCTGCAGAATTCTATAATTAATTTTCTGCTGCTGAATCAGAAGTGGAATAAACAGCCCGATCAGAGTAATTAATATTAAATTTAAAAATAAAACAAAACCTCTATCACCTGATAATTTCATCATCTATACCTGCTTTATTAAGATTTTAAAACTTGATATCAATTAACCTGCTAATTGTTAATTTCTCGCCATCTTCTTCCAGATAGAGAGTTATTTTTAATAAACCTGAAGCATCCATTTCAAAATTCAAAGACTCAATCCGATCCAGCAGGGCCAGATTTCTGCCGAAATCTTTAAAGCCAGGATCACTACTCCCAATCGCTCTTCCAAGTGAGCTGCTGCCCCCACTCTGATAAACATTAAATTTAAGCCACTGATATTCTCCGCCATAATAAGTGAAGATATCAATTTCCTGACTGCTGATCAGATCAACTCTGCTGGCATTTTTTATCTGAAAAGCTATAAAATCAAGCACTAAATAGCCGTCCAGCTGCCATGAGTTATGCAGATTAAAAAAACTGTTATTCTGATAAAGATCTGTAATCAGCTGCATAAAAACTGCTGCCAGCAGAGAAGAAATTGTAATTACCAGCAGTATTTCAAGCAGAGTGAAACCTTCAGCGGCCTTAATTTTATTTCTGCAGCAGGCTGAGAACTTCATTTTGATGCTCCTTATTTCTGCATTTAAAATCAACTTCAACCTTTAACTTATATAGGCCGTCATATTTTACCCCGTCTTTTTCAAATGGAATCACCTCCACTCTTGTCATCTCATAATCTCTGGGTAGAGATTCTTTTTCTAAAACTTCTAAATTCCTGATAAATTCACTGCTGCTGTCTTCAACTCCTTCAGTCAACAGATCTCTATTTTTATAGGCCTCTAAAACTGATTCTGTCCAGTTTACCGCTGCATTTTTATCTGCCAGAAAAGTATGGACTTCCAGACCTGTTTTAATTGTTCTGCTCATCACTGCCAGTACAGCTCCTGCCAGTGAAATTGTGATTATGACTTCCAGTAGTGAAAAGCCGGCATTATTTTTCAATTCTAACCCTCCCTAATTGATTGACTGTAATCGAATATTTTTGGGCCCCGCTTTTTGCCTCAGCCAGGGCGACTGTTCCTCCTCTTGCGGTAGCAGTATTATTAAACCTGATCCACTCATAGTAATCTCCTTCTACAGCTTTAAAACTTAAAGTTTTATAAAGGATTAAACCGGCAGAATAATATCCTTTTTTCTTAATAATCTTACTGCCATCTTCTTTAACATAGAGATAATAGGGGATTTTAGTTGCATCAGCACTTTCTTTGATCGTATAAATCCTAAAGATATAGGTCTGATTGTCAAGAATCGCCTTATTTCTGGCCCAGCGGAGATCAGCTGCCAGGCTTTCTATTTCCTGCTCAATCTTAAACTCATCTTTAAGCTGAGGCTGATAGCTGACTGTAAATAAAATCCCCATTACTGTAATTACCATTAGAACTTCAATTAAAGTAAAGCCCGCTTCAACTTTCATTTAACTAAAATGTCGGTTCAGTGGAATCAGGACCAGTTAAAGATGATTCTGCAGTTGAAATATAATAGAATTCATCTGAAGCAGCCTCATAAATTATTAGATATTTTTCAGCATCACTCTGATAGCTGTAATCTGAAGCTGGATTTTTAATACTTAAATCACTTAATTCGCTGCTGACTGCACTCAGATCAGTCTTTGTAATCTCCTCTGGATATTCTCCATGGTCCAGATAATACATCTCGAGGCTGTGCATAATATTATGCAGATCTGCTTTGGCAACTGCTGTGTCTGCCTTGTTTTTTACTCCACTTAAAGCCGGCACCGCCATTGTCATTAGAATTCCCAGCACCACAATCACAATTAGTAACTCGATCAGAGTAAAACCCTCTTCTTTTTTGGCCGGATTTATCTCTTTAAAATTAATTTTCATTAATAAATTCCTTTCTTTCATTGGTTTCCATTAGGTTGAAACTATTTCTGACTCACAATTAACATCAGTCTAATTAGATGATTAAATAGATCTGAAACATCGGCATCATTACTGCTGCAGCAAGTAAAGCAACAAAAATTGCAGTTAATGTTATTAATAAAGGCTCTAAATACTGCAGCATTCTGGCAATTTCTTCACTTAATTTTTGGTAATAATAATCACCTGCTCTTTCTAACATGTTCTCCATCTGGGCTGTCTCTTCTCCAGTCATTAAAAGATAGTAGAATACATCGGGAATATATTTACTATCTCCAAAACAATCTGTTAAAGAGGCTCCCTTTGAAATATTTAAAGTTGTCTGCTCAATGAAATTTTGATACTGATAATCACTGATTATATTTTTTAAAAGTTCAAGAGCAGAAATTAATTTTAAACCACTTTTTAAAAGCAAAGCTAAATAAGTAGCTATCTGGGTTAAAATTAAGTCCCGATAAATAATAGATAAAAGTGGGGTTTGAAGCAGAAAACTGCTTTTTAAATCTCTTCTTTCCTGACTTTTAAATAAATATACAAAAGCTGTTATTAATAATATTAGGAAAATTAAGATTACAATAAAATAATTATTAAATAGCTGACTCAGCTGTAGAAAAAGAACTGTAATTAAAGGCAGCTCACCACTAAATTCAGCAAACAAATCAATAAATACGGGCAGAATGAATTTAAAAATGAAGGCTGCTGCTATAAATACTGCGGTGATCACTGTCAGGGGATAAAAAGCAGCCTTTTTTATATCTTTTTTTAATTTCTCTCTGCTGCTGTAGTAATTTTCCAGGCTTTTTAAAACCTCAACCAGACTGCCGCTTTTCTCTCCTGCTTTAACTACTGCTGTAAAAAGATCTGGAAAAACCTCATCTTCTTCCATTGCCTCTGCCAGGCTCAGGCCGGATTCAATATTTTTTAGCAGCTCATTATAAATTTCTACCTGCTGCCTGTTATTTGTCTGTCTGGAGATGATCATTAAGGCCCTGTTTAAATTCAGACCTGACTCCAGCATAACCCGCAGCTGAGCTGCAAAAAACTTTAGGTCAAATTTTTTCTTAAAATTAATTGAAATCTCCCCCCATCAGGACTGCAGTTCAATAACCCTCAGAATTTCTTCCCGGGTTGTAATTCCTTTTTTCAATTTTTCAAAAGCGGCATCTGCCAGACTCAGCATCCCTGAAGCCTCTGCTTCGCTTTTTAGCAGCTCATAGTCTGCCTGCTGGCTGATCAGCTGCCTCAGTTTTGCGTTGATTAGTAAAACCTCTACCGCTGCTGTTCTCCCCCGGTAACCATCATTACATTTTTCGCAGCCTGCTGCCTGGTAAAAAAATTTAGATTTTTGCTCACTGAGCAGATTTTTCTCTTCTGCTTTCAGTTTTCTTTTCTTCCGGCATTCAGGGCATAACTTTCGCAGCAATCTCTGAGCTACAACTGCATTGAGGGTGCTACTGATTAAATAAGGGGCAATCCCCATATCAAGTAGTCTGCTGACGGCAGATATACTGTCAATAGTATGAATGGTGCTTAAAACAAGATGGCCGGTTACTGCCGCTCTAACTGCTATTTCTGCAGTTTCTTTATCTCTAATTTCTCCGATCATTATAATATCCGGGTCCTGTCTTAAAATAGACCTTAAAACAACCGGAAAGCTGAGCCCCTGTGCCTCATTTATCTCTATCTGATTTAATAATTCCAGTCTGTATTCAACCGGATTTTCAACAGTTATAATGTTATTTTTATCTGAAGCCAGCCTGTTTAAAATTGAAAATAAGGTTGTAGTTTTTCCGCTTCCGGTAGGACCTGAGAGCAGAATTATACCAGAATTATAGTTGAAAATTTTTTCAAATCTATTTAAGTTATAACTGCTGAAATTTAATTCCTCAACTTTTAAGAGTCGGTCGTTTCTTAATAAAAGCCTTAAAACAGCTTTTTCCCCGTAAATAGTGGGAATTACCGAAGTTCGAATATCATAATTTGAGTTTTGAAATTCAAATTCCATTTTGCCATCCTGAGGTAGATGGCGGACTGTAATGTCCATTGCCGAAATGATTTTAATCCGGGAAATTACCGCTGCAGCTATTTCTGCCGGCAAATTATAATAACTTTTTAAAATTCCATCAATTCTGTACCTGACTTTAAAGTAATTTTTCTTTTTTTCCAGGTGAATATCACTGGCCTTTAAAGAAATTGCCTCAGTTAAGATTTTGTTTAAAAGCTTAACCACCGGTGCATCTTCTACTATATTTTTTAAGCTGTCTATGTCTCTGCTGTCAATTTTTTTAAAATCTCCGAGTTCACTCAGCAGTTCTTGCTGATCCAGCTGAAAATAGTTGCTGTAAATTAAATTCTTTGCTTCGTTAAATTCAGCTTCAGACATCAGATAAAATTTAATCTTATCTTTGAATTTGAATTTCAGTTTTTCTTCCAAAAATAAATCCGGAGGATAGAGAGTCCCAAATAAATATTCATCCTCAGCTTCTGCCAGCAGAATCAAACTGTATTTTTCTACCTGCGAGATATCGAGCTGCAGCTTTAAATTTTTTGCTGCTTTAATTTTGGAATGCCTAAATAAATCAATTTCAAAATAGGCTGCTACTGCCTGCAGCAGTTCATCTTCAGTAAGCAGTTTTTCCTCCCTGAGATAATCAATTAAAGCTTTAATTCCTTCAGTTTCTGTTTTTTGCTTGATTTTAAGCTTAGTTTGAGGAGAAAAGCTGTATTTATTGTATAAATATTCACAAAAAATCTGCATTATTTTACCACCCTCCTCATTTTTTATCTATATTAATTTCCATTTTTTTATTATATTTATATAAAATGTTAATAATTTCACTGATAATTTTATTATTCACGATAAAAAATAAATTTCCTGCATATTTTTGTAATTATTTTCTTATAATTCAAAATAATATTTATATAATTGTTAATAAATGTATATTAATAACTATTTTATTAGTGAATAAAAACACAATATAAATATAAAAAACAGCTGCAGAAATTACTCCACAGCTGTCACTTTAAATATTTCAATTTTATTCTTAATTAATGCTGACTCCAGCTTCAATTAAGAGCCAGTATTCTATACTATCCAGCAGTGCATCCCAGGAAGCCTGAATAATATTGGTTGAAACACCAACAGTTGTCCAGGATTTTTCGAGGTCAGCAGTCTCAATTAAAACCCTTACCTTGGCTGCTGTACCATCATTACCGTTCAGCACCCTAACTTTGTAGTCAATCAATTTGGTCTCAGTTATTTCTGGATAAAAGGAAACTAAAGCCTTCCTAAAACAGTTATCCAGGGCATTAACCGGACCATCACCATCAGCAGCAATATGAACCTTTTCTCCATTGACTGTCATTTTCACAACCGCCTCCGAGTAGGTTTCATTTTCCCTGTTCACACTGTTGGTTCTGAAATCCTCGATTTTAAAGAAAGACCTGTAATCTTTAAATTCTCTGAAAGCTAAAAGAATCAGAGAAGCCTCTGCTCCTTCAAACTGGTAGCCCTGATTTTCCAGAGTTTTAACTTTTTTGATCAGCTTTTTAATCATCTGATCAGAGAAGTCTTCCAGATTAAAGCCAATTTCCTTTAATTTATAGCGGAGATTGGACTTACCTGCCAGCTCTGAAACCAGCACCCGGCGCTCATTACCAACCAGCTCCGGCTCAATATGCTCGTAGGTATGCGGATTTTTCCGAACAGCACTGACGTGGATCCCACCCTTATGAGTAAAAGCACTTTTACCTACATAGGGCTTATTATTGATTGGAATTAAGTTGGCAGTTTCAGTAACAAAGAAATAGAGTGGTTTTAACTGTTTGAGCTGCTGGTCTGAAACAACCTTTTCTCCGTACTTTAACTGCAGAGCAGGGATTACACTGCATAGATCTGCATTACCACAGCGCTCACCCAGGCCGCCAACTGTACCCTGTACCTGAACCGCTCCTTCTTCGTAGGCAGCCAGCGAATTGGCTACAGCCAGATTGCCGTCATTGTGAGCATGGATACCAAGCGGAGTTTCACACTCTGTTTTAACCTCCTGCATAATTTTTGTTACCTGAGAAGGAAGCATCCCACCATTGGTATCACATAAAATTAAGAGTTCAGCTCCAGCATCAGCAGCTGCCTTTAATGTTTTTAAAGCATAATCTGGATTGGCCACATAGCCATCAAAGAAATGCTCGGCATCAAAGAAAACATTTAAACCCTCTGCTTTTAAAAATAAAACTGTATCTTTGATCATCTCTATATTTTCTGCCAGTGGAATCTGCAGGGCATCTGTAACATGAAGATCCCAGCTTTTAGCAAAAATCGTTACATAGTCGACCCCGGCCTCAACCAGTTTTAAAATATTTGGATCTTCGGCAGCTTTAACATTTGCCCTTCTGGTTGAGCTGAAGGCAGTTATCTCCGCGTGATCTAAGTCCATATTCTGAACTTCCCTAAAATAAGCTTCATCTTTGGGATTAGATCCCGGCCAGCCGCCTTCAATAAAATCGATACCAAAGCGGTCTAACTGTCTCGTGATTCTCAGCTTATCATCAAGTGATAAAGAAATCCCTTCTCCCTGTGAGCCATCTCTTAAAGTCGTATCATAAATTGTTAATCCCACTAGTCATCACTACTCACCTTCCTCTTTGCTTTTGAGATTTTGAACCAGATAATTCCCAACTTCATCTGTACTTAAGTCTCCACCCTGATCGGCAGTTACCATATTATTCTCTAAAGCATCTTTAACAGCTTCTTCTACCTTTGGAGTTAGATTACCATAACCAAGCTCTCTCAGCATCATTCCGGCTGCTAAAACAGCTGCCAGCGGATTAGCTATATTCTGCCCGGCGATATCAGGTGCACTTCCGTGAACAGGTTCAAACATTGAAATACTCTCCGGATTAATATTACCAGAAACAGCCATTCCCATTCCACCCTGAATTTCTGCACCAAGGTCAGTAATAATATCTCCAAAGATGTTGCAGGTTACAATTACATCAAAAATTTCCGGATTGCGGACCATCTTCATTGTAATCGCATCAACCAAAAAGTGATTCTGCTCCACATCAGGATAATTTTTACCCATTTCTTTAAAGGAGCGCTGCCACAGATTGTGAGCATAGGTTAAAACATTGCTTTTATCACAGACAGTCAGTTTAGGCTCTCTCCCAAATTCCTGAGCGTATTCAAAGGCATATTTAATTACCCTGTCTACACCTTTACGGGTATTAATCATCTCCTGAGTTGCTACTTCATCCGGGGTATCCTTCTTTAAGAAGCCGCCGATACCAGCATAAATACCCTCAGTATTTTCTCTTACTACAGTAAAGTCAATATCCTTAATTCCCTTATCTTTAAGTGGAGAAAATTCTTCTTTATATAATTTAATCGGCCTTAAATTTACATACTGGTCAAAGTAAAAACGTAATTTAAGTAAAATTCCTTTTTCCAAAATTCCAGGCTCAACTCTAGGGTCACCAACAGCTCCGAGATAGATTGAATCAAAAGTTTCGAGCTTATTTAAAACATCAGCCGGCAGAATATCACCGGTTTTTAGATATCTTTCTGCACCTAGATCAAATTTTTCAAATTTAAGCCCCAGGTTATAGGCACCATCCAGGTATTCTAAAACTTTAATTCCCTGACTGGTTACCTCTTCTCCGATTCCATCTCCCGGTATATAGGCAATATTTGACATTTATACCAGCTCCTTTTTGACATGCGCAATCAGGCCGCCATCTTTAATGATCTCCTGCATAAAAGGAGGGAATGGTTCTGCCTGATAGCTTTCACCGGTGCGTAAGTTTTTAATTTCACCCTGATCAATATCGACTTCCAGTTCATCTCCGGCTTCAGCTGCTTTGACAGCTGCCGGGGATTCTAAAATTGGCAGCCCAATATTAATTGAGTTGCGGTAAAAGATGCGGGCAAAACTTTCTGCTACCACACAGGAAACTCCAGCATATTTAATCGCCAGGGGTGCGTGCTCACGGGAAGAACCGGAGCCAAAGTTTTTACCTCCAACAATAATATCACCTTCACTTACCTCATCAGCAAAATCTGCATCTATATCTTCCATACAGTGGGCCGCTAAATTCTCAGGATCTGAGGAATTAAGATAGCGAGCCGGAATAATTACATCTGTATCAACATTATCTCCATATTTAAATACTTTTCCTTTTAACTTCATTATTTAACCTCCTCTGGACCAGCAATATAACCCTTGATTGCTGAGGCTGCTGCTACAGCTGGACTGGCAAGATATACTTCACTTTTAGTTGAGCCCATCCGACCAATAAAGTTACGGTTGGTGGTAGAAATAGCTCTTTCTCCTTCAGCTAAAATACCCATATGTCCACCTAGACAGGGTCCACAGGTCGGTGTAGAAACTGCTACTCCGGCATCAATAAAGATATCAAAAAGGCCTTCGTTCATTGCCTGTTTATAAATCTTCTGGGTACCGGGGAAAACAAGACAGCGCACATTTTCATTGACTTTCTGTCCCTTTAAGATCTCTGCCGCTGCTCTTAAATCTTCTAAACGGCCGTTGGTACAGGAACCGATAACTGCCTGCTGAATTTCAATTTTTTCATCAATTTCATCCAGGCCTTTAGTGTTCTCAGGCAGACTTGGGAAAGCAATTTGAGGTGAAATCTGACTAACATCGATTTCGATAACCTCTTCGTATTCTGCATCCGGATCTGCATTGAGCACTGTATAATCCCGCTGAGCCTTATCTGCAAGATAGGCTTCTGTCTTCTCATCTGCTGCAATCAGTCCGGCCTTACCGCCAGCTTCAATTGCCATATTGGACATTGTCATTCTGCCGTCCATAGAGAGATTTTCTATTGCCTCTCCCGTAAATTCCATTGCCTTATATAGAGCTCCATCAACACCGATTTTACCGATTGTATATAAAATTAAATCCTTACCGCTGACATGGGGCTTGAGCTCACCGGTATAAACAATCTTAATAGTTGGTGGCACCTTAAACCAGGCCTTACCTGTAGCCATTGCTGCTGCCATATCAGTACTTCCAACTCCTGTTCCCAAAGCACCTAAAGCACCATAAGTACAGGTGTGAGAGTCAGCACCAATAATAATTTCTCCCGGCAGAGTTAGACCCTTTTCCGGTAATAAAACATGCTCGATTCCCATCTGACCGACTTCAAAAAAGTTTGTAATCTCATACTTTTTGGCAAACTTTCTGATCATATTAACCTGCTCTGCTGCTTTAATATCCTTATTCGGGGTAAAATGATCAGGCACAATTGCAATTCTATCCTTATCAAATACTTTCTCTACACCAATCTTTTCAAATTCCTTTACAGCTACTGGAGTTGTTATGTCATTACCAAGCACCATATCAACTCTGGCATTTACTATATCTCCAGGTTTTAACTCATCCTGATCAGAATGAGCAGCCAGGATTTTTTCTATCATCGTCATTCCCATTTAGTTAATCACTCCTCTTAAATTCTTATAAAATTATAGATTTTTTGAAAATATTCTTAAACAGCCCGAGCTAACTCAGGCTGTTTTGATTTTATTTGTTTTTAGTATATACAAGATATTTATTAATTGCTTCCAGATAGGCAGCTGCACTGGCTTCGGTAATATCTGTCTGGGAAGAATGGCCAGTATAAATCTTACCCTCAATTTCTGCTGCTATAAACGCTTCACCTAAGGCATCTCGTCCTTCTGTTACAGCATCAATTTTATAGGACATTAATTTAATATTATCCAAACCAGTTAATTCATTAATAGTCTGGAAAATAGCATCTACCGGACCATCACCATTACAGGCAGCAGACTGAATGACTTCTCCTTCTTTTTTGAGCCTAACTGTAGCAGTTGGCAGTAAGCCTTTGCCAGTTAAAACCGAAATATATTCCATTTCATAAATCTTTTCGTAATCATAAAGTTCATTATCTAAAAGTGCAATTATATCTGCATTACTTACATTTTTCTTTTTATCAGCCAAATCTTTAAAACGCTTAAAGAAGCTTTCAAAGCTTTCCTCATCCAGATCATAATCATATTTCTCTAAGAAATCCTTAAGAGCATGGCGTCCAGAATGTTTTCCCAGAACCAGTTTATTGTGATCCAGACCAATTGTTTTGGCATCCATTATTTCATAAGTTGTTCTTTCTTTAATTACACCATCCTGATGGATTCCTGCCTCATGAGCAAAGGCATTTGCCCCCACAATTGCTTTATTTGCCTGCAGTGAAATACCTGTAGAATTAGCAACCAACTTAGAAAGCCTTGCAATCTGAGTTGTATCCTGAGTTGTATCCAGATTATAATAGTCCTGTCTGGTATATAAAGCCATTACAATTTCTTCTAAAGCTGCATTACCTGCTCGCTCACCAATACCATTGACTGAAACCTCAACCTGAGTTGCTCCATTTTCGATAGCTGCCAGTGAATTTGCAACTGCAAGGCCTAAATCATTGTGGCAGTGAACACTAATCTCTGCCTGATTGATATTTGGAGTTTTTTGTCTGACATCTTTAATCAGTTGACCAAACTCTGAGGGAACAGAATAACCTACAGTATCCGGAATATTTATTACTTTGGCTCCGGCATCAATTACCGCTTCAAAGAGGCGGGACAGAAAATCAACATCACTCCGAGAAGCATCTTCAGCTGAAAACTCAATGTTATCTGTATACTGAGCAGCATATTTAACTGCTTCAACTGCACTGTTAAGCACCTCATCCTCACTCATCTGCAGCTTATATTCTAAGTGAATTGGTGAAGATGCAATAAATACATGGATTCTCGGGTTTTCAGCATCTCTTACCGCTTCCCAGGCACGATCTATATCACCTTTTCGACAGCGTGCTAGGGCTGCAACTTCCACACCCTTTACATTTTCAGCTACCATTTTAACAGCATTAAAGTCACCCTCAGATGAAATCGGAAATCCAGCTTCAATTACATTGACCTTCATCTTGGCCAGCTGTTTGGCAATTGCCAGCTTTTCCTCCGGAATTAATGTGACCCCCGGTGACTGCTCACCATCTCTTAGTGTTGTATCAAATATTTTTACACTTGCCATTTTATTTCACCACCTTTAGTCTGTCCTAGATAATTAATCAATCCAGGACATCATCTTTCTTAATTTGCGTCCTACTGCTTCTATCTGTGAGTTCTCATCTTTTTCAGTTAAAGAATTAAATACAGGGCGATTTGCCTGATTTTCTAAAATCCACTCTCTAGTAAACTTACCTGACTGGATATCCTCCAAAACAGCCTGCATATTTTCTTTTACATGGTCATCAATAACTCTTGGACCAGAAATCAAATCACCATATTGAGCTGTATCAGAGATTGAATTACGCATAGTTGAAATACCGCCTTCAAACATCAGATCAACAATTAATTTCAGTTCATTTAAAACTTCAAAGTATGCAATTTCCGGCTGGTAACCTGCTTCAACGAGAGTTTCAAAACCAGCTTTAACAAGAGCAGTTGTACCACCACATAAAACTGCCTGCTCACCAAAGAGATCAGTTTCTGTTTCTTCCTGGAATGTAGTCTCGATAACTCCAGCGTGAGTACAACCAATTCCCTTAGCATAAGCTAAACCTAAATCATAAGCCTTACCTGTGTAATCCTGGTATACAGCCAGTAATCCGGGAACACCCTTACCATCTTCATAGAGTCTACGCACTAAATGACCGGGTGACTTAGGTGCAACCATAAAGACATCAACATCTTTCTGAGGTACAATCTGATCATAGTGAATATTTAAACCATGTGAGAAAACTAAGGCATTACCGTCTTCTAAATTAGGTTCAATATCATTTTTATAGACTGAAGCCTGCTTGATATCAGGAATTAAAATCTGAATTACATCTGCCTTTGCCGCAGCTTCTGCAGTTGTCAGTACCTCAAAACCATCTTCCTCTGCGATCGGCCAACTGGAGCTTTCTTTTCTTAATCCAACTACTACATTAACTCCACTATCCTTTAAATTTTGAGCCTGGGCGTGTCCCTGGCTACCATAACCAATAACTGCTACTACTTTATCCTCTAAGTACTTTAAATCTGCATCCTTATCGTAATATATTTCCATTCTTATCTTCTCCTTTAAATTCTTATATTTTTAAATTAAATTGATAATAAAATTAACAGGAACTTTCTAGAAGTAAAAGTCCTGAGAACCATTCTGAGCTCTGACTTCTATTTATTAGCCTGACCTCTATTTAAGGCCACAATTCCTGTTCTTACAAATTCTGCAATGCCAAAATCCCTCAATAGTTCAGTTAGTGCTTCTAATTTGTCTTCAGTCCCTGTAGCCTCAATCATTAAGCTATCAGGTGCTACATCTACAATCTGAGCTCTAAAAGTATCAGCAATTTGGATAATCTCTGAGCGCTGATTGCGGGTACACTTAACTCGAATTAAAATTAAATCTCGCTCTACAATTGCTGATTTATCCAACTCAGTAATCTTTAAAACATTGATCAGTTTATGCAGCTGCTTGGTAACCTGCTCTAGTACCTTCTCATCACCATTAACTACAATTGTCATCCGAGAAATCTCTGGATTTTCAGTTTTACCAACATTTAAACTTTCAATATTGAAATTCCGCCGACTAAAGAGTCCGGCTATTCTGGTTAATACACCGGGCTTATTAAGTACGGAAACTGATAAAATATGTGTCATAAATTATCCCCCTATCATATCTTTTAAGCCGGCACCTGCTGGTACCATTGGATAAACATTTTCTTCTTCGGGAATGTGTACATCTAAGATAGCTGGACCATTATGTTCCATTGCCTCACTTAAGGCACTATCTAATTCTGATTTTTTTTCAACAGATTTAGACCAGATACCATAGGCTTCACCCATTTTGACAAAATCTGGAGCCGGTATCTTAGTTGAAGAATATCTTTTATCAAAAAAGATTTCCTGCCACTGCCTGACCATACCTAAATATTTATTATTAAAGATAATAATCTTAATTGGAATATTATAAGCCTGGGCTGTACCTAATTCCTGAATATTCATTTGGATACTGCCATCACCAGCAATTAAAACAACTTTTTCATCGGGTTGTCCAACCTGAGCCCCAATTGCCGCCGGCAGTCCATAACCCATTGTTCCCAATCCACCAGAAGTAATAAACTGGCGCGGTTTTTTGTATTTATGGAACTGGGCTGCCCACATTTGGTGCTGACCTACTTCAGTCACAATTGTAGCATTCCCACCTGTATATTTATCAATTTCTTCCATTATATATTGAGGTTTGATCGTTTCTGAACCATCATCTTCATACTTAAGTGGAAATTTCTCTTTCAGCTCCATTATTCTCTCCTGCCAGCTTCCATTTTCTTTCTCCTCTATGTGGGGAAGTAATTCCTGTAACACAGTTTTAACATCTCCCACAATTGGAATTTCCACATCAAGATTTTTTCCTATTTCAGCCGGATCAATATCAATCTGAATAATTTCAGCCTGAGCAGCAAATTCATCCAGTTTTCCGGTTACTCGGTCATCAAAACGAGCTCCAACAGCTATTAAAAGATCAGTTTCAAGTGTTGCTTTATTTGCATACTGAGTTCCATGCATTCCCAGCATCTCAAGTGCCAGTGGCTGATCTTCCGGATAAATTCCAAGAGCCATTAAGGTTGTGGTCACCGGTATTTTAGCCTTATCTGCCATTTCTCTTAACTCTTTTTCTGCTCCTGAGATAACTGCTCCACCACCTACATATAGAAGTGGTCGTTTGGCTTCATTGATTGCTTTAGCTGCTTTGTTGATCTGCAGCTTATGCCCCTCAAAGGTTGGTTTATAGCCTGGTAAATCAACATGATCTGGATAATTGAAATCTGCAATTGCCTGTGTAACATCTTTGGCTAAGTCAATTAGTACTGGCCCTGGTCTACCTGTACGAGCAATATAAAATGCTTCCTTAATTGTTCTTGCCAGATCCTTTATATCTGTAACCAAAAAATTATGTTTTGTAATTGGTAGTGAAATACCAGTTATATCAGCTTCCTGAAAAGCATCTTTACCAATAAGTGAACTGGAAACCTGACCGGTAAAAGCAACTATCGGTATCGAATCCATCTGAGCATTGGCCAGTCCTGTAACCAGATTGGTTCCACCTGGACCAGAAGTAGCAATACAAACCCCCACTTTGCCACTGCTGCGGGCATAGCCATCTGCAGCATGAACTACTCCCTGTTCGTGTCTTCCTAAAAAATGTTTTAAATCAGAGTTATATAAGGCATCATAAAGATTGATTACAGCTCCTCCAGGATAGCCAAATACAACATCAACATTTTCTTCTTTAAGTGATTCAATAATTATTTCTCCGCCATTTAATTTTGGCATAGATTCACCTCCGCTGTGATTTTGAAAATAATTAAAAAAGTAATAGTAACTTAAATATTAACAAAATAGTTTAAAGTTAAAATAAAATAATTAGATATAAAAATAACCCTGAATACAATTATCCAGGGCAGAAAATTATCTAAGAGTTTATAATTTGAGAAAACAAAAGTCTGAAAATTAATCAAACTAGCTTTTTAAAGATAATCTTAATTTCTGCTGCCAGAAATTAATAAAGTTTGCTTCAGTTATTCAGCTAAAACTGATAACTGTTAATCCTCTCAAATTATAAAATTCTTAAATGAAGCCGACCCTTCTCACTACTTGCTATTCTTTAACTTCATTTATTATTTTATTTGTATATTATATTTACTTTATTAGTTATTATAATTTTACTATACTAGATTCTATTAACTTTATCAATCATTTTTAGAAAATAACCTATATTTTTTAGATATTTATTACATAAATAAATAAAATAAGTTATTTTAGTTAAAATTAACAATCAAATTACTTTTAATCAAGTACTGCTCCTTTAGAAGCAGAACCGACTAATTTTGCATAACGCTTTAAATAACCACTAATATCTGGAACAAATGGTTCTACTTTATCCATTCTAACTGCTAATTCCTCATCTGATAGCTCTACTTCCAGAACAAAGTTATCCATATCAATATGGATTATATCTCCTTCTTCTAAAGCTGCTATTGGTCCACCTGCAGCTGCCTCAGGAGATACATGGCCAATTGCTGCCCCTCTGGTGGCACCAGAAAAACGACCATCAGTAATTAAAGCTACACTATCATCAAGTCCCATACCAGCTAAAGCTGAAGTTGGAGAAAGCATTTCTCTCATCCCCGGACCACCTTTGGGCCCTTCATTTTTGATAACTACCACATCACCAGGGTTAATTTCTCCATTATTAATTGCTTCAATACTTTCTTCTTCACTATTATAAATTCTAGCCGGTCCGCGGTGGGACATCATATTTTCTGCCACAGCCGCTCTTTTGACAACTGAACCTTCTGGAGCTAGATTACCTTTGAGAATGGCAAGTCCACCTCGATCATGATAAGGGTTATCTAAAGTTCTGATAATCTCATGGTCAACAAAATTTATCGCTTTTAAGTTTTCTTTCAGTGACTGTCCTGTAACAGTAACAGTATCTAGATTAATCAAATCTCCTTTGATCAGCTCATTGATTACTGCATGGATACCACCGGCTGAATTTAAGTTCTCCATATGGTTTTTACCGGCTGGAGTTAAAGAACAGATATGTGGTACCTGATCACTGATTTCATTAAATTTATCTAAAGGAAGATCAATCCCTGCCTCATGAGCAATTGCAGGCAGATGTAAAGCTGTATTTGTAGAACAACCTAGAGACATATCAACAGTTATTGCATTTTCAAATGAAGCCTCTGTTAAAATATCAGAGGGTCGAATATCATTTTCTACCAGTTTCATTACTGCTCTCCCTGCTGCCTTGGCCAGTCTGATTCGATCAGCCTTAACTGCGGGAATAGTTCCATTACCAGGTAGGGCCAGACCTAAAACTTCTGCCAGAGAGTTCATAGAATTGGCTGTAAACATCCCGGCACAGGAGCCAACTCCAGGACAGGCGGAGCGTGCAATCTGATCAAGCTCTTCTTCTTCCATTTTACCAGATGTAACTGAGCCAACTGCCTCAAATACATTGTGCAGATCAATTGCTTCACCACAATGGCTGCCGTGCTCCATTGGTCCACCACTGATTACAATTGCTGGAATATCAAGCCTGGCTGCTGCCATCATCATTCCAGGCACAATTTTATCACAATTTGGAATTAAAACCAGTCCATCTAGCTGATGACCATTAACAACAGCCTCAACTGAATCAGCTATAATCTCTCTACTGGCCAGGGAATAGTGCATCCCGCTGTGGCCCATGGCAATTCCATCACAAACACCAATTGTAGAAAAAGTTAAGGCTGTACCTCCAGCTGCTGTGATTCCATGTTCAACTGCATCTTTAATTCTATCTAAATGTTTATGACCGGGAATAATGTCATTGGCCGAATTGGCAATTCCAATTAAAGGTTTATCTAAATCATCATCATCAAGTCCCAGCGCATAAAGTAAAGATCTATGAGGTGCTCTTTCTATACCTTTTTTTATTTTATCACTTCTCATTTTATTCCTCCTTATACTTCTAACTGCTCTTATTGAAAAGCTCACTTATATTTTATCTTTAGTTCATTAAAAAAATATTAGCTTAAAAATAACTGCTGTTAATTAATCTGTATAAATTTCCTTACCAGTAGAGCCAGCAATTTTTCTAAATCTCTCTATCAGTTCAGTTGTCTTAGCTCCAACCTCACCATTGCCAACTTTGCGGCTGTCAACTTCCACTACCGGAATAACCTCTGCTGCAGTTCCACTTAAGAAACACTCATCTGCATTAAAGATATCATGTCTCGTAAATAGCTCTTCTTTAACTTCTAATCCCATTTCTGCTGCTATTTCGAGTACAACTTCTCTTTTGGTTCCTTTAAGAATTCCAGCGTAGATTGGTGGTGTATATAAAGTATCTTCGGATATAATAAAGATATTATCTCCTGTACATTCTGCCACATAGCCATCACTGTTTAAAATAATAGCTTCCGGTGCATCCTGCATATTGGCCTCAATCCGGGCCATAATATTATTTAAATAATTTAAAGATTTAATTCTTGGGTTAACCATCTCCGGTCCATTACGCCGAGTTGGTACAGTAACCAGCTTTAAACCTGTTTCATATAGTTCTTCTGGATAAAGCTGAATGGCACTAGCAATAATTACAATTGTTGGCTCAGGACATTTACGGGGATCCAGACCCAAATCTCCTTTTCCTCTCGAAATAACTACTCTTATGTAAGCATCTTTTAGATCATTTGCTCTAATTGTCTCTAAGATTGCTGTTTCCATCTCTTCTTTGCTTAGAGGAATATCGAGCATAATTGTTTTGGCAGATTCATATAATCTTTTAATATGCTGATCCAGCATAAATACTCTACCATTATAAGCCCTAATTCCTTCAAAAATTCCATCACCATATAAATAACCATGGTCAAAAACAGAAACCTTAGCCTGATCTTCCGGGACAATCTCTCCGTTTAAATAAATATTTCTACTCACTACTTTGTCCTCCTTAAATTTATTTGAATTTTAATAAATCTACTCGCTTTTTAGTATAGAAATAGCATTTTATTAATATTTATTGTTTATAAATTATATAGTTTCCATTTTGAAAAGTCAAGGAAAAAGCCTTCCATTTATTGAATTAAAAATAATAAATAGAAGGCCAGATTAAAGTATTAATTTTTGTCTAAAATTTCTTTTAATTCTTCGGGGCTTAATTCTTGATATTCTTTTTTGGTGTTATCTTTTTTGAATGAGTTAAGTATTTCTTCTCTTGTTTTACTTCTTTCTTGAAGAAATTCAGCAATTATTTCTTCTTCAGATTTAGTTAAAGCTTCTTCTTCACTAGCTAATTTATTGTCGGACGTATTATTGCCAGTTTTATTTTCTAAACCATTATTAATTAAATGTTCTTCAGCTTTATACTCCTCTTCATATTTAATAATCTTAGGAGTTACAAAAATTAACAGTTCAGTTCTAGAATTATCAACACTACGGGATTTGAATATTTCTCCAATTACCGGAATATCTCCTAAAAGCGGTACCTTTGACATCGACTCAAGTTCATCTTCCTGAATTAAGCCCCCAATTGCGAAAGTTTCTCCGTCTTCTAGCCTGAGCCTTGTGGTAACTGTTCTTGTCTTTTTAGGAGGTAGGGTAGCTCCTTCAGGCTTAGGACCAAAACTGCTGACTTCTGGAGTCATAGATAATTCAATCTCATTATTTTCTGTAATCCAGGGTGTAAATGTCAAATCAATACCTGCCTGCATATAGTCAAAACTCTGGTTACCTTCATCATCATAAACAGGATAGGGCACCTCATCTGTTATTGCCATACTCGCTTCTTCTCCATTAAGAGTCATTAATCTAGGATTAGCAAGTGTTTTAGAACTACTATCATCATTGATAGCTCTTAAAAAGTTAGGCCAGGTTAATTCTATTCCTTCTATTTGCCCAAACTCACTTGTTTCTGCACTACCAAAAGAAGGGTCATTTTGATCCTTAATAAAATGAAGTCTACTTAAAGTTCCATTCTGTAAATCAATACCCAGTTCTTTTAATTTGTCTGTTGAAATCTCTTCTACCCTAACTTCAATAATAACCTGATCTTGAGGCTTGTTAATTTCGTTAATCAAATCTTGCACTCCATCTAGTTTGTTTTTAGCACCATTAACAATTACTTCTTTGCGTTTATTATTTAAATGAAGTTTAACTTCAGGATAAAACTTGCCCACTATTTCGGTTATTTGTTCTGTATCAACATAATCAACTCTTATATTTCTAGTTTCTGGCTCTAAACTTTGGTCATAAGTCTCAGCCATGGAAATTGCTTTTTTTACCTGTTCTTCTTCTCCACTAATAGTCATCGTATTTATCAGCTGATTAGAAGTAATTTCCAGTCCAGGCACAACAGTTCTTAATTTTTGTTCTAAATCAGATAATTCTGCATTTAAAACCTGATAACTTGCAGTATAGATTTCAATTTTTTCCGCTTCAGACTCTTCTTCTTTTATTTCTTGAGAGCGGGCAGCCTCAACTTCTTGCTCAGTTTGAGCACTGTCAAGACGATTAATCATTTCTTTAATCTCAGCAACACTATTTTTTTCTCCCTTCAAAATAAACTGTCTCCGGGCAGTATCCAGTGTTATTTGAGTCTGAGGAAAAACTTCGCTAACAATTGTACCTATATTATCTATATCAGCAGACTGAACTTCTACAAATTCTGTTACTATATCGGCATAGATACTGTCTAATCTTTCTGGTGCGGCTACTACTACTGTGTTCTCATCCCACTCATAACTTAGGGCCCTGGTTTGAGTAATTAAATCTAGTGCTTTAGAAAAAGTTATTTCTTTTAAATTTACTGTTATAGTTCCAGAAACATTGCTATCTGTAATTAAATTAACATCTGCAACTTCTGCGATTGCTCTTAAGACATCTACTACTTCAGTATTTTTGAAATTCATATTTTCTATTTTATCCTCTGGTCCTGCAATAGCCCCCATGGAAAAAAACAAAACTATAATTAATGTTAAAATAAAAATCTTATTCTTATATCTCATCTATTTCCCCTCCAATCTTTAACCGAAGCTTAAATCCACGATTTTCTACTATCACACTGTCTTTTTCTATAGCAGTTATCTTATATTCTTCTACCTGATAACTTCCGCGGATAAATTCCACACTTCCTCCGGTATTTAGCAGTGCAACTTTTTCTCTATTACTGCTTATAATTCCATTTAAAGAAAATGGAAGTTCTTTTTTTACATCTTCAATTGTTATTTTTGGTGGTGCTGGCTTCTGATTTTCATTATTGTCTGTATTTTGCTCTGTATCATTTACCTGCTGCTCTGCTTCTTTGTCATTATCTGCTGCTGGTGGCTCTGGCACAGGATCAATATATTCTACAAAAGGATTTCTAAATTCTTTTCCACTATAAATTTCCTGGTTTTTATTTTGAGCAAAAACAGATAAAGAAAACATAAATATTATCAAAAAGATGCTAAATACTATTATAAATTTATCCTTCATCTGTCTCAACTCCTTTACGCAATAATTCTTCATCTACAAGGCGGTCATGATACAAAACTGTCATTGAAAGTAAAACTCCCTCATCATTTCGGCTAATATTAACATCTCTAAATTCAAACCAGTAATTCCAATCCTTAAAATCTTCCAATAGTCTGCTTGCTTCTCTAAAGTCTCCGCTAATATTAACTGCCATTGAAATATTTTCTTCATTTTCGCTTGGCCTAAATAACTTTAAATCTAAATTGTTGTCATTTGCAATTTCTCTAAAATCTATTAATAGATCAATTACATCTTTGTCTATATACTCTCCTCTTCCTTCAAACTCAGCTATTATTTCTCTATATTCTGCTTTAATCTCCGGCAGCCTCCTAGCAAAAGACATTGCTATATCTAAGCGATTCTGCCTGTTATTCCTCTCATTTTCTAAAACTCCAATTTCTGCTTTTAAAGGCTCATAAAAATAGAAATAGTAAATAGCTGAGAGGGCAATAACAAATGCTAAAACTAATAATATTTTTTCTCTCCTGCTTAAATTTTTAAACATTTTATTCGCCCTCCTCTCCAACTAAGTCAGCAGTAATAACAAAACTTACCACTTCCTGTTTTTCTAGAGTATCCAATCTTACATTGATAAAATAGGGAGAATCAATTAAGGCCTGTCTAAATTCCTGCAGCTCTTCCCCAACTCTGGTCCTTCCTCTGATATTTAAAGTCTTTTCTCTTAAGGAGAAATTATCAATTACTCCTCTTAGTGGTGTGATATAACCGAGAGCTTCAATTGGACCATCCCAGTTATACTCAGGCACAGTTGGTGTTTCTTTAAGATCATTAACTAAATTTTCGTATTCTTTAAATTCAGCTTCACGAGGCAGATAAATATCAAGCTGATTTTCGATTTGCTCAATTTCTGCCTGGACATAATTTTTTTCAGCGACTAAAGAATACTGGATAATTCCAATCATCATAATTGGAATTAATATTGCTAAAAGGATTCCCACTCCAAAGTAATCAAATGTTATCTGTCTTTTTTTTTCTTTAATTAGGTTAATTCTCATCTGCCATCACCTCACTTATACCGAGGCCAACAGCAACTGCAAATTCATTTTTGCATTCTTCACAGTACTGGTCTTTATTAATACTATAGTTTGTGTTTTTAAAGGGATCTATTTCGAAAATTTCTCTATTTAAATCTTCAGCTAGTAATTCCCGCAAGCCTTTGAGTCTGGAGCCACCACCGGTAATAAACACCTTTGCTATTTCTTCGCCCCTGTTTTTCATATTAAAGTAATCAAAAGAACGGGTCAGTTCTGCTGAAAGAGTAGAGGCAAGTTCATTTAAACGATTGTCTTCACCCAAGACCATATCTAGCTGAATTGTCTCCATCAACTCCTGCTGACTTTCTTTTTCAGTTTTATCGGCGTTTAAACCTTCCTCAAATTTTCTTGCTTCTGCTGCTTGATACTCATTACCCTGGATTTCCATTAAAGTTGTAGTAAACTGATTACCACCAGTATCAATGGTTCGAGATAAAAAGACATCATTTCTATTTGCTATAGTGATTTGAGTTGCCGAAAAACCAATATCAATAATTGCAATTATCTGATCACACTGATTTTGATAGTCAAGCAGAGAAATTAAGGCCATCGGCTGAGTATTAACAACTGATACTTTAAGGTTATTTCTCTCAAAAGGTGCTAAAAAATTATCAATGATATTTTTCTTAACAGCTGATATCAGATATTTAACTGTTCCTTCTCCTTCTTCTACCATAAAGAAATCAATGGCCGCATTTTCAACCGGATAGGGTATCTGCTCATCGGCTTCCCACTTTAATGATTCCTTAATTTCTTTTTTATCCATTTTTGGCATTTCAATATTTCTAATTAAGAGCTCATTACTGGGTACAGCAGTAATAATATAATCTGTCTTTTTCTTGAACTGATCTAAGATATTTTTTATCTCTGCTGCCAGCAGTGACTCATCCTTAATCACCCCATCAGTAATTGTATCCCGCGGCAGTTTCTGCAGCTTGGTATCCAGAATTTTAAAGCTCTTATCTCCTGTTTTTTTAATCTGGGCTGCTTTTAGGGCATAACTACCGATATCGATACAGGTATAAATATTGTTTTTAAAAAACATATGACCACCTCATTTCATTAACTATTAGAGTTCCTGCCAGTCAAAAAGATCATACAGTATTTTTTTACTTCCACTAGTTCCTTCTGGAAATGGAATTCCTTTATCTAAAAATGTTTCTAAAAAATTAATATCAAAATTTATTGTTGCGGTGTTTTTAGTAGTTAAAAAATCCTGAGTTATAATAGCTCCTTCGAGTAAAAAGTTATTTTTCACTTCGGTTCCACCAGTAGTATAAATAAAGCCCTGCATTTCTACTAAATTTGCATTATCAATTATCAAATCTCCATTTACAAAAATCAAAAAATAATCTGTACTATCTACAGCAGAATTAATTTGTACATTGTTACCAAAATTTAAGTCACCATTAATTATTAAAACTCCACTTCCATTTACCGTCTGATCCAATTTTACTTCTCCTAAAACACCATTTACATCTGCTGTATCTATATAAGTTATTATATTGTCAATAGGATTAGTTGTTATCTCATTAATTAGTGTTATCTTATTTTTTTCAACAGTATAATCACCTTCAGCATAAAAATATGAATTTTCTTCAGCAGCTAAATCTTTTAATTCAACAAAATCAAATACATCACCAGTCCAGGGCCACTCTGTTTCATTTTCATATAAATTGCCATTATGATCAAAATTATTACCTGTATCAAAATCTCCAGTAGTATAAACATCACCATCAATAGTTGCTTTATTTGCTAAATCTATATCTCCTACTGCAGTAATAGCATTACTAAATAGGCTATTGATATAATAAAATGAAGCAGTTATAGTTTTTTCTACTCCTCCGCTAATACCCCTTGCTTCAAATTTAACTGCAGGTTGATCATCTATAATAAAAAAGTCTCTTTTTAAAGAACTTACACTACTCTTTTCTAATAAATCATTAATGTCCTTCTTATCATTTAATTCTGATGTATCAGAATTCCAAAAGCTATTAATCCAAAATGTAGCTTCTCCATAAGAAATAGCACTTTCGGCTGCAAAAAAAGCTCTCGATGAATTGTTTTTGTTTCGAAAAATTGATAAATCAGAATCAATCATATTCGACATTGAAAATATTAAAATTAATAATACAGACAGGATTATAACTGCTAAAACTAAAACATAGCCATCATTATTATGATTTTTCATTTTAACCCCCAGCCTTTCTTAACCATTAGGAATCTAACAAACGGGGATAATAAGCACTTATAAATTTATATTTTTCTGTTTCTTTTGAATTATATATCTCTGCAATAATTTTTATTAATCCAGTTTCTTCAACAATCTCAAAACTATCAAATTTTAGATCAGATATTTCTTTGGCTGAACCTCCATTATATTTAACAACAAAAGTCTGATTAGTATTATCAATATAAAATTCAATAATATTTGCCGCATATTCAACCTTGAGATAATCTTTATCTGCAATTCCTAAATAATCTTCTACTATAGTTATTTTTTTAGCCTGTCTAATATTATTAGCAAACCAACTTTGGATTATATCCTTTGCCTGTTGTACTTCTATTCTTTCTTTATTAAAAACCCAAACTCGATTACTATTAAAATAAGCTGCATAAATAGCAGTAGAAACCATACCAACAATTGCAATCACAATAATAACCTCAATTAAAGTAATTCCTTCATCTTTAATAAATAATTTTTTCATTTTACTCACCACTCTCTCACTTTATCCTGGCTTTCAAAATAGAAGTTAGACTATAGTCTTTAGTCTCATCCCAAGTTAATCTTAAGGTTACTCGAGCAAAGTCTGCATTAGCTTGATCACTTGATTTTTTTATATAACTACCACTTTCTAATTCATAAGCATAATAGTCAATAGTAGAATTTGTTATTAAATTATCTTTACTAAAATATTTATGATCTGCAAAATTATAATTATTCAATGAAGTTTCTAAGAGATTATTCCAAGTGTTTTCTGCTTCTTTTTTAAGATACTCCATTGTGTTTACAGTAATATCATTTGCCTCAGAAAGTATTTCACGCTGGGTTACAAAACCTAAGCTATTAGTAAAATAAGCAATGATCGGAAAAAACGCCAGAGTTAAAATCACAATTGCTGCCATAACCTCAACAAGACTGAATCCACTACTCTGCTTATTCATATTGATCAGCCTTCTTTCTTAATTTAACTTTCCTGCCAACTAACAAATTCAATCTGCTTATTATTATTCTCTTCACCATTTTCTGGTATATCAAATCCCATTTGGGTAAAGATATCTACAAAATCATCATTTTGTTCTATGTCAATATCTACATTAGTAATAATATTTTTTTCTGCCATCAGGCTTCCTTTCATATCTATTCTACCAGAACTTCCACTACCACTATTGAAGGTAATAGAATCTTTTGAATACAAAAAGAAATTTCCTTCTACCTGTTTGTCAAAAATAACAGGACCTTCAGCTAAAATAATCAAGAAATCATCTGTGTTTTTATTTATTTTAACATGCTTCTTGAATGTTAAACTGCCTTTGACCACTAATATACCTGAACCATTAATCTCTTTCAATTTATCAAATAATGCACTATTTGATATTTCCATTGAATTTCCTGGGAATTCTTTTTTATTTCCGTCATAATCTGCCCAAACATTATGTCCTTCAATAAAAAAATCATCAAAATCAGGTATTATATCATCTTCCTGATTTTCATATATATCTCCTGAAATATTCAACTTAGAATTCTCTTCTAAATCTTCAATTTTACCATTTGCATAAATGCTTCCATTTATTTCTCCTTTTTCTTCTGAATTAAAATGAATGTTTCCACCACTGGTTATTGCATTACTAAAAGGTCCATTATTATTTATCTTCACTTCAACTGTTATATCAGAGTTCAAATTATTACTTGTACCAGTCGAATTGATAGTATACTCATTACCATTTTTAGAAAACTTTAATCTATAATCTTCTTTTGAATTCCAATGATCATCATCTACTGATAAATATTTACCGTCATTTTCAATTAAATCATCAACATTATCTTTATCATTAAGAAGTAAGTTAATTCCTCTTTCAATCCCAGCTTCAGCAGCATAAAATGCTTTGACTTCATCTTCATGTCTTTTTGTAACTTTAATATTACTATTTAAACTGCTAGCTAATGCAGTTATAAATATAATTAATACAGATATTATAATAATTGATGTTACTAATATTGCTCCATCTTCATTTTTATGCAATCTCAACACCTCATTTCTTTAAACGAGATTTAATATAATATTCAACAACTAAACTATCATTATTATTTTTTAAAACTAAACTATAATCAACCAAACTATTATCTTCATTTACTTCAAAGCTATCCTTTTTTATTTTAGCTTGAATAATATTTCTTTCTTTTACCCAACTAATACTAGAAAAATCAGTTTCATCTGAAAAACCACTCACATCACTTGTCGGTTTGTCTAAAACTAATTGATCATTATCAATTCTGTATCTAAAAAAATTCTCTTTTTTTTCTAAATTTTCATCTTCCACTATTTCAGAATATAATTTTAATTGATCATTACTAGCATCAATATAAACAGCATTTCTAATATTTTGATTAATATTAGCAGCTATTAATGTTGCCTGCTGTGATAATTCCAAACTATCCTGATTAAAATTAAAAAATCTCCAGACAGATAAATTCAAATTAAATAAAACTCCTAAAATTAATGTTATTAAAACTATAGAAATAATAACCTCAATTAAGGTAAAGGCCGCTTCTTCATTTATATTTATAT
>Ga0163225_100061_pt1 | contig 33153 bp, 30 predicted proteins | sample MSEWel2016_04_06_2_FD_113145 | JGI IMG/M metagenome (GOLD analysis project Ga0163225, IMG submission 113145) | Subsurface microbial communities from deep shales in West Virginia, USA - MSEEL Well Study Marcellus 5H_2016_04_06 ... | reverse complement strand
TCCGCCTGCGCAGATGCCTGCTTCGTCAAGGTGGGAACCCATGGTGACGACAGCTACACAGCTGTTTGCGTCTCCTGAATGGAAGTCTCCCTTGACCGTTGGCCATCCGCTTGCCGGTGATTTCTTATCTGCCATCTTTCTTCACCCCAGGTACTGGAACGCGATGATTCCTGTTACAAGCAGACCGACTGCAAGGCCATACCAGAAGGCAGTGACAGCACCCGCATAAACGAGTGACTTTTCACGGCCTGGGAAACTATTCAGGAGGTTTCCTTCACCAGAGAGCATATTGACCAGGTCATCTGCGACCTTATCAAGTTCAACAACCTGATCGATGATCGGCTGGTATGATTCTCCTGCAGTTGTCACTAATCCAATAACCGGATCGGCTACAAGGCCGAATTCGGGTAATACAAGAACATATCCCATGTCTGTCACCTCTTCTTTCAGGCCTCTGTCTCCACGATCATCTTGGCATCAAGCCATCCTGCAGCATCGCGCTTTGAGAGTTCAATGAACTGTACGTACGTGTAGACCCATCCGATGATTGCAATGAGAAGCCCAAATAGTGCTGATCCCACTGATATGAAGGCAAACGAGATGACTGCGATCATGATCATAGAGAGGAAGCCGCACTCTGCTGCGAGCATCAGTGTCCGGTCCTGTGTGTTGGATGGACCGAGTGCTGCGTTGAAGGGGTGCTGAATTGCGATAGCGCCGAGCATAAACGCAACTGCAATGACGCCTCCACCCAGATAGGATGTGGTATACGAATTCATTGCAAATCCAAAGATTGTGATAGTTCCTGATGAAAGGGAGGCAAGTGTGAAGTCTCCTGTGGTCATCGTGGCAAATCCGAGGATGATCAATGCTCCGATTACAGCAAGTTCTGCAAGTGACTGTACCATTACAGGAATGTTCATGTTAAGAACATTGTTTGCAAGGAAACCAATCACCAGACCAGCTATTGCAGCGATGATAACAGCTGCAATGGGTGTGGCTATACCGAACTTTGTTGCAAGGAGCATGGCAATGACTCCTGAACCAAGGGCAATCATACCTGCGGATGGAACTCCTGTTCCGATACCGTAGCTACAGAGTTTTTTGATTGTGCTTGTTCCCCAGACAAGTGCAAAAACCGCACCCAGACCTCCGAAGAATGAGAAGAGATCAAGCCCGGTTATTACATTGAGGTAGGTCAGGTAGATACAAACGAGTGATCCGACAAAACCTATTCCAAGAATTGTATTGTGCGGAATTCCGTCGTGGGATGCTTCAATTTTTACTGACATATTTTCCACCTCACAGGGGCACCACAATCAGGATTGCCATCAGGCCGCAGAGAGCAGATGCGACTGCACTAGCGACAACCGCACGGGGGGCCCTCTTGAACTTGGGATCGTGCGGTCCTTCAATTGTTCCGGTGATGTTGTATGCGGTAAGGACAGCATTGACAAGGAACATACCGATTGCAAAGATACCTGCCATCGAGATTGCGATTGGCATAATCTGATCTGCACTGGCGTTCATCAATGCTGGCAGCATGTCTGTATAGACAGCGAGAAGCTGCATGTATATCAGAGTACCGCCTAATCCTCCCAGGATACCACCAATGACTCCGCCGACATACGAGATAAACGGCAGGCCATGTCCTTCTGTACCCTGACTTTTGTATTCCGGCTGACTGTCTCCTGTGATTGGATCCTTGTCAACCTTGCCGGATGCTGCCGGAATACCCATAGCAAACACGTAGGTGACGTTGACCATCATACATGTAATTGCCATAAGCAGTCCTCCACCAACGGCTCCGGCACCGAGTGCAACCCAGAGGCCGAGAGGGGCTGCCCAAGCGCCTCCAAAAACACCGGCAAGACCGGCTCCTGCAGCGAGCATGGCTACACCTGTCGCAATACCTGGTGCCTGTCCCATAGCTGCCGGAGCTCCTCCGACAGGAACAAAGTGGACGCCAAAGGCGATGAGGACTCCTCCGATGATGATGCCGATGAGGGCTTCAAAACCGAGCATTCCAATCATGCCATTCATTACAAGGTAATATCCAATTCCAATAAACACAAGAAGCAGTACGATTGCAATACCGAGTGCACTTTTCGGCATGTCTGCGCCGCCAGTTGGTTTGCTTGCGATTGCTGACATTATGCTGCCTCCTCTTGTACTTCGGCTTTCGTGTATGGACCGTATGTCTTACGTGCCCAGACCTCGATCCAGCGATCGAGTGCCATGAAGATGAGAATAAGAACGACACCGATGATGACGGCTCCCCATCCATGGTTAATCGGCTCAAAGATTACTGTTCTCCATAATTCGAAGAAGACGATGAGTCCAAAACAGAGACCTGATGCTGGTCCGCCCATCTTTGAGGTGAACCACCCATTGTCCAATGAGCTTCTTTCCCCTGCCTCGGCATACCGAACGATATTCCCGGATGCTGAGATCGGGACGCCTGCACCGAACTTCTGATTCTGGTACTGTCGCTCCTTTCCATAGAATGGATTTCCTGTTGCTGAACCTGCCGCCCCAAGAGCAATTCCCCAGACGATACCGAGGATTGGCAGTGGGAACGGATGTCCGAGTACTGCATTCATCAGATAACAAGCGGTTACTGTGGCAAATATTCCAACGAATGCATGTGCAACAGTTACTGATGTTACTGATTTGAGAATGTCTATATAGACCGGCTGGCCGAATTTGGCAAGACTTGCAGTCCTGCCCAGGTATGCAGTTGTTGAATACACACCCTGGATAAATGATGCAAGTACGCTTCCGAGGATAATAGCAAGAACAGGATTGATGTTCATCACCATAAATGCCCAGGCAACACCTGCACCAATCGTGATCCAGAGACCCCATGCCGGCGGCTCACCTGCTATGGCTTTATTGAAGATACGATGCATGTATCCCATCTGCGGCGCCAGCTGAACCTGAGAGTTCGGATCACCCTGTGAACCGATATCAGATTCGGTATCTTCGGCAGCACCCGCCACTGTGGCAAGTGCTCCTGCCAGAGCCGCTACTCCAATACCTAATACGATGTTCTCCATGTGAGATTCTCCCTTGATCTAATGTGTATGAGAGTGTTCGATCAGCGCTGCTTCTCCAGAGTCGGAGTACTACGTGTAGATGTAAAAGACTTGATAGTGATTGAGTTAAAGGTTTCGAAATCTTGTTGAATTCGGGCATCATCACTCTTCTTTTCAGGGAAAGGCTCTGAATTTCCGGCCCGTACTTCAGAAGTACTTTCATTAGTGAAAAAAAAGTTTGGTTTGGAAGATTTACTTTGCGGGGATGATGAGCGAGCGCTCGCCTGCTGGCATGTACTCGCGGATCGCACCGCGTGCAAACTCCTTCCTTGGTTCGGAGAAGTCGAACTTCAGGGCTGGGTCTGCGAAGCAGATCTTGATGAGTGGGGAGAGTGTCCATGCATCGCCACGGCCATAGTGGGCCGATGCGGCGATTGCTGCGTATTCTCCCTGGTGACCGACGTTCATGGCGTAGTTTGGATAGTTTGGTCCACGGAACTCGCCGATACAGCCTTCGTCAGGCCGGACAGAGAGTGAGTTTGCTGAACCACACTGATCCTGAAGGTCGTAGCCGAAGAAACCAAGACGTGACCATCCCTCTTTGTGCATGAGCATCGAGAGGTACCAGCCGTTCAGACCGGCGTTGGAGTTTCCGGTTGCAATGGAGGTGGAGATACCGGATGCTGCTGCAAGGACACTTGCACGCTGTGAGCCACCAAAGTGGTCTTCAAGCATCGTTGGGTAAGACTCGTACTGTTCCATACCGTTGAGGTTGACCTCGGATGCGATGTCGTTGACGATCTCCTGGGTTGGTTTGACCTTGTCGTTTGGACTTGGATTCTTCCAGTCGACCTTGTATTTGTCTTTGATGTAGTCCATACCATAGTAGCAGAACTCATCGAGGATGTTGTCGGTGTATGCTGCTGTTGCATACTGGGTGAATCCGACACCACCGGACATGTAGGAGCCGAGCCAGATCTGGTCGAAGAGCATCGCACCTGCACCAACGACCTCAAGGGTTGCCTTTGCGGGGTCGTTTGGATACTTCCGGTCTGCCTGGATCATGTCGCCAAAGTTGCCGAAGAGGATACCGCCTGGCTCGTTTGGACCACGGGCACGGCGGGCTGGCAGGTGTGAGGACATCTGGATGACACCGGCGTGCTTTGCGGCGTAAGAGAGGTCAGCGACTGCTGCTTCGCCTGCGCACATCCGGTATGCACCGATGAAGGACATACCGATCTGCATGGCGGACCACCGGGAGGTTGTTCCACCGTCACAGGTACGGGAGACGGTTGTCGGAATGTGGACACACTGCCACATGGACTTGCCGACTGCATTCATCAGCGCCTCTGCCTGCTTCTTCGGGAAGAGCTTCTCGACGTTGAGGAGGAACTGTGGCTCGATGTCATCTGCAAGTTCGGAGTCTCCGGTGAAGACCTTGACGTAACAGTCATCGGTGAGTGCAGGGTGGGTCTCGACCATGTGTTCCTGAACGACGGCTGCTCCGGGCATTGCGTGGTTGACGACGTGGAGGTATTCGTTGATTGTCTCAGGAGTAACTTCCTTACCGAGACGCTTCTGGAGGGTCTGGTGGGCAAGGTCCATGTTGACGATAACGGTTCTCCTGATGTCGTCCCAGAACTGCTGCATGGCAGCGTTGTTGACGAAGTGGAGATCGTCACCCTCAACGAAGGTGCCGGTTCCTGAGACCTCGTAGGTCATCAGCTGGCGCTGACCCATCGGGATACCGCCGAGGTGGCACCGTGCGGGGTCATACATGTCCATACCACGCTCTTTGACGATCTTCTTGTTCTCTGCCATGAACTCCTTCTTACGTGGAGACTGGTTCAGACCGTCAAATGCATAGAATTTGGTCTTCTTTGATTCTACATCCTGTCCTGGGAACTTCTCCTTCAGTGCCTTCAGGAAGAGTTTCTGTGCTCTCTCAATCTTTGCCATCTTTTATCACTCCTTGGGCATGTATCCGTATTTTGTTCTCAGGCTGTGGATACGCTGGATGTACTCGACGTACTCTGCGTCATTCCGGTAGGGGTTGCCTCCGAGGACATGGAAGATGGTCGTGTTATCGCCGAGCCATTTCTCGTCCATGGGCTTGCCGACTGCAACCTTCTTGTCGAGTGGGACACCGATCTGGTCTTTGACGTACTTGACGATGCCGTCTTTGTCGAGGATGCACCTCTGAAGCATGTCAAACATCATACCGTCCTCTGCGAGACGGAGTGAGTGTCCGTGCACAGTTGCACCACGGATACCAGTCCGTGCCGGGTCGAAGAGGTTGGTGTTGATTAAGTCCTTTGAGATCTGCTCAAGGTCACGCTCACGGCACTCGACGATCTGACGTCCGGAGAGCGTACCTGGGTCGATACCACGGTAGCGGTATGCTTCGGTGTACGTTCTCTGGTATGGGTGGCATGGTGCATTCAGCATTGAGTCTGCGAACTGGATATACCGGACGCGGTCTCCTGCCTTTGCTCCCTCTGTTGGAGCAACGATCTTTCTGATCGGGCAATCGGGCTCACCCTGCTCTGCGAGTGGCGGGTGTGCACTTGGGTATGCCTGACCTGGTGCGCGGTGTCCGAGGATAAGGACAACGTCCTCATCGGTTACATCGCGAAGCTTTTCGAGTTTTACTGCCGGGTTCATCTGCTTCCGCCGGTTTTCGGCGACCTTGGAGGTTCCCGGGCCATACTGTGGTTTGTATGCCATAAATTAATTCACCTCTGTGAAGGAGTTCTCCTTCATTGTTCGTAATACTTCACGGATGACATCTGCCAGCTTCTCCCGCGACGGTGTCTGCCCTCGTGTCACCCCGCTCACAATTGCAGCAACGGTTCCTTTTGTCCGGATTGCATCTGTGGGGGGCATCACATAGGCGGTCTTTACCCCTTCCCGTGCGAGATCTTCATAATCGATCGGCGCCTGTGAGACGACGACCGCTCTGATATCGCATGATTCGAGTATGCTTCTGACTTTATGAACAACATGCGATCGAACATTGCCATGGTGAAGAACTGCGACTTTATGCCGTTCGATCTGTTCGATCTCACGGTAATTCAAGCCGAAATTTGCACCGATGGCCGCTCCGCCTGCGTTTCCTGCATCAGCGGGGATGCCGCTGCCCGCGTTCAACACCAGGGTACTTACGCTGTATTCGACCCCCTGCTGCCTGAGTGCTGACGTGATATCGCAGATCGGCTTTGTCACATGCCTCCGTCCGGGAGACATCGCCACCACGATGACGTCCGGGTACCGGCATTCGGAGATCGTCCCGCGCTGTGCGAGCGATCCTCCTTTGCCCATCCCCATGGACTGGCGGCAGTCAACAACCTGTGTCACACGTCCTATTGGCATGTTACTTGTTCCCCTGCAGGATGATCGGTCGGGTTTTGCTCTTTGGGTCAACTATGCCCAGGATACGTTCGTCTTCGACGATACCGTACTTTGCATAATCGGTCATGGTCATACTGGAGCGCATGAATCTGCCCTCCTGGAGAGTGAATGGGAAGTTTGTAAAAACCGTCTCACATGCCTTTCTGATCCCCGGGATTGATGAGCTGTCCTCAAGTTCGATGAGGATAGTTCCTACCTGTACCTGGAGTTTGATCGTCTCACCCATCACCTCGATCTCTCTCCTATGGGTAACTACATTCGGGGTGCCCCGGGCAGGCCCATAGGGGACGATCTCTGGTACACGGGGTCCGTTTAAGATTATCCGTCGGATACCGGTGGTTGAGAGGATCTCTTTTAAGAGAGCCTCTGTGGTATCCGGGGTGAGGAAACGTGTGGGAACGATTCGTATCTGGGGGTAGCTGGTTTCTGCCATTTGAATCCTTGATTACAGACTGGTTTATACAGCCTTTGCAATTGCCTGGATTGGCTTTGCAAATTCTTCGATCTGACCGAAGGTGTCTCCGTAGATCTTCGATGTTGACTCTGGAGAGAACATCTGGGTTCCTGCATCAAGTGCACAGGCTGCAACGATACAGGGGATACCGACACCGGCTGCGTGCCTGGTGACGACGTGGTTTCCATTGAAGATACCCGGACCTCCACCACCGTAGATCGAGTGGCTGAAGAAGGAGAAACCGACTGCAACACCCATTACACGGCCGTAGTCACAGCCTGGGAGACCGGTCTCGTGCTCGAGCAGGTCATTGAAGTACAGGAGTGTTGAAGATACTGCCTGTGCGAAACGTCCTGCACCACAGTTAACCATGGTTGCAGCGAGTGTACCTGCTGCTGCATATGCATTCCAGAGCATCGGATCCTTCGCGTTATAGAACTGGAAGTAACCGCCTTTCTTGCCTGGTGCGATAACCTTGTCTTCGATTGCACGCTCAACAAGCGACTGGACAACGGTACCGACGGTTCCGTTCTGGCCGTTCTTTTTTACGAGGTCGTAGACGAGGTTGTTTGCATTCAGTCCCTGGTAGGCGTAGAGGAGCATCTGTGCACGCTCGAAGGGACCAATTGCGGCTCCCATCTCGAACTCTCCTGCCTGCTCGAAGGTGGATGAAAGGGCTGCGCCCTGCATTGCATTCCTTCCGGTCATCATGACGGCGTGGTTTGCCGGGATGTTCCGAAGCGCGTAGCCGAGACCTTCGTTATTCTGTGGGATGGAAAGGATGGACTGAACGCCTGCGCCTGCCATATCCATGGTCTGCGGGTAGGTACCCCAGACGGCTGCCTTGACGGTGTTTGCGTCAAACATGCCTACATTGAACTGGTCCATGATGGCGTAGGTTGTTGCGGATGCGACCGCGGTGATTGCTGCATCATACGTGGATGCTGCATTCAGACGTGCAGTTGGCGCCTGAACGAGAAGGAGCTTGCCGCCACCGTACTTGTTGATGACGGTGTCATCGCCGGCAGTTACCTCTACCATCTCTTTGATCTTTGCAGTGACTGCGTCTGAGTTCTTGACGATGTCAAGGTCAAGTTCGCGGCCAAGGATCTGCTGGTGTTTGCCGATCTTTCCGGTCTTGAGTGCTGCCTCAATTCCACCGAGGTTCACTGCGACTGTCCTCTTGGTGAGGTTAACGAGCTTCAGGATCGCCGGGTTTGTCAGCGGGCTGACCTTCGAAAGGGCGACATTGCTCTTCAGGAGCTTCCCGCCATCGTCATAGAGGTCGATTGTGTCTGTATATTTTGCCATAAATTTTTCCTCCAAATACCGTTTGATTTGATACATTCCGGTCATTGAATACTGAATGCTAAAAGTCGTCACTGAATTGGGTACTGATGATGATTGGCACGTCCCCTCTGGGACATGAAATAATACCGTATGGCAGAATATAAGTGTTGTCTTTTCATCTTTAGGGGATATATTATTTAAAAAAGGAAAATAAAAATAAAAAATGGGGTAATATTCAAATATAGGAACTAATTTCAGTTTTTCCCCGAATGTGCGTATGATAATAGATGTTTTTTGTACAATTAAATATGCTGTAATGCCTCCATATAATCCTACAACTCACTGCGCTCCCGGAGTTCATGGAATCTCAGGGCCGGATACAACGTGCTCCGGTTGAATTTTCTTGAGGACATCCTTTTTTAGTGCATCAAACCCGATTTCATCGAGTTGATCACCAAGGACGCGGCCATCCCATGCCTTCCGGTAGATCCAGGTGACGATCATGTCGATGACGGTATGTGCATCATCCATTGTTGTTACGGTAACAAGCGGGCGCCCCGTCTCCGGGTGCCTCCCACGCCTGCCGCCGACGGTGATCAGGTATGCGGGAGGATCCCCCTTGATGATATGGAACGGGCAGATATGGATGCAGTTTCCACAATCGATGCATTTCTCCCTGTCAAGAACAATGTCCCCACGTTTCACCATGAGGGCTCCCTCTTTGCAGAAATTAACACAGGTGCCGCATCCGGTGCAGAGTCCGGGGTTCCTGATCGGCTGCTGTATTCCTGTAATGCCAATCTCACAGAGCCGCTCTGATACACAACTGTTTGGACATGAAGATACAGCAATCCTGACCCTGACAGGCATATTTTTTGCAAAATATTTCCTGTCTATCTCAAGAGCAATCCCGATAGAGTCGATATTGGCAAGCCTGCATCGTTCGGTTCCGGGGCATGCGGTGATATTGACGATCTCTTCCCGCTCGGCTCCAACGGATGTGCCGTTTGCCTCAAGCGCTCTTCCAAGTGGTTCAAGATCTTCGATTTTGACATGCGGGATCTCCATCGTCTGACGGGTGGTGAGATGGGCGGTGCCTGCTCCATATTCCTCGGTGATCCGTGCAATCCCTGACATCTGCTGTGGGGTGATGATGCCTGCCGGAAGCCTGATCCTGACGGTGCAGAAATCGCTGTTCCTCTCGGTGATCACACCCCCGCGGGTATGCATCCCGGTGTCTCGCTCAATCTCCATAGGATATCCCTTTGTTTCTATCCTAATAATTCCTGTCCTTCCCTGCACGGCTAAGGAGATCTGCACAATAGCTGAGTGTTTTTGTCACGGATCGTGTGGTGGCTCCTGCCATGGCGAGGCATCCTTTTGTGTCACAAAATGCATCTCCGCACCCAACGTGCAGTAATTTCCCTTCTGCTCCGGTTATACCGGGAGTACTGCGTGCCGTATCTGCGGCATCCCTGAGTGCTTCCTCGTCTGCTTCATGAAGGATCAGCAGACTGCCGGATGATTCTGGTCCGGCATCATCCAGAAGTTTGTCCAGAACAGCCTTTGGTGTGGTCCATCTCGGAAACCGCTCAAGGTTCATGAGGATCTCTTCAACAGTCGGGTTCTTCATAAGGATGTGTTCTCCTTCGAGATCTCCAAGGGCAATGCCCGGTAGGGGAACTGTCTTAAAACCCTCTACAATGCAATACTCGGCTCCCCTGTCCGAGACGGCATCAAGTGCGTGCGTGAGGCGTTCACCTTCGAGGATCAGGACACTCTTCTCCTCATCGATGGCACAGGCCGCGGATGCACCTGCCTGAAAATGCAATGTGGTATCTTTCCCCGCCTCCAGAGCAAGCAGGTGGTGCCCGCTATGTTTTATGGTCTCGATCCGCCCCCTCCCGGCAAGCGTCCTGCATAATGCCTCGGTGAGGGTGGTTTTCCCGGTATTCGATCTCCCGAAGATGTGGATGACAATCATCTGGATTGTAGATGGTGTTTTGAACAATTAGTATTGTCTCTCTTCGGACGTCTCTCAATAGTTTCCACTGTTATTCATCAATTTTTGAATAAAAATGGCTACTTATAAATACTCTCGATTAGTAATCTAGAGTTATCCGAGGTAAGTTAACCATGGAAATGAAGTATGTACCAACGACCTGCCCGTATTGCGGGACAGGCTGCAGCATGAACCTCGTCGTCGTTGACGGCAAGGTCACGGGCGTCGCCCCCTATCACCGCTCCCCTGTCAATGAAGGGAAGCTCTGTCCAAAGGGTGTGTATGCCCATGAATTCATCAACAGTGAAGACCGTCTGACCACCCCGCTCATTAAAAAGGACGGAAAATTCGTCGAAGCCAGCTGGGACGAGGCCTATGATCTCATCGCAAAAAAACTGAAATCATATTCTCCCAGTGAACTCGCGGTTTTATCCTCTGCCCGTGTCAGCAACGAGGAGAACTACGCGATCATGAAGTTCGCCCGTGGCGCTCTGAAGACCACGCACATCGACCACTGTGCCCGTCTCTGCCACTCCTCGTCTGTGGCCGGCCTTGCAACCACGTTCGGCTCCGGTGCAATGACCAACTCGATCGCCGATATTGCGGAATCAAAATGCATCTTCATCATCGGGAGCAACACCTTCGAACAGCACCCGCTGATCGGCCGGAGTGTCGCCCGTGCCCGCAAAAACGGTGCCAAACTGATCTACGCCGACCCCCGTCTCACCCCGACCGGCAAACAGGCCGATCTGTACATGCAGTTTAGAAGCGGTTCAGACGTTGCCATCTTCAATGCAATGATGCAGGAGATCATCAAAAACGGCTGGGAAGACAAAGATTTCATCGAGAAGCGGTGTGTCGAGTATGAAGCCTTAAAAGGCGAAGTCATGAAACCCGAGTACTCGCTTGAGAACGTCGAGAAGATCTCGGGGATTCCCGCTGCGCAGCTGAAACAGGCCGCCGAATGGTATGCCACAAGCGGTGCCTCCTCGATCCTCTTCTCGATGGGTATCACGCAGCACACCACCGGTGTGGACAACGTGAAATCGTCGGCAAACCTCGCCATGCTCACCGGCAACATCGGCCGCCCCGGCACCGGTGTGAACCCGCTCCGTGGGCAGAACAATGTGCAGGGCGCCTGTGACATGGGCTGCCTGCCTGTTGTCTTCACCGGGTACCAGAAGGTCATCGACGAAGCCGCCCACAAGAAGTTCTCCGACGCCTGGGGCTTCAAGGATGGCATCTGCAAACCCGAGAACGGGTATGAAGTCACCATCATGCTCAAGACGCTCCATGATAACCCTGGTGAACTGAAAGCGATGTACATCATGGGCGAGAATCCGATGCTCTCCGATGCCAACCTCACCCACGTGAAAGAAGCGCTTGAGAAACTCGAGTTCCTCGTTGTGCAGGATATCTTCCTGACCGAGACCGCGGCAATGGCCGATGTGGTGCTTCCCGCAACCTGTTTTGCCGAAAAAGACGGCTGCCAGACCTCGACCGAACGTCGTGTCCAGCGGTTCAGAAAGGCCCAGGATCCACCCGGTGAAGCCAAAGTCGACTGGCAGATCATCGCCGATGTCGCTGCAAAGATGGGGTATGCCGACCAGTTCGCCTGGCAGTCTTCAGAAGAGATCTTCAATGAGATCACCAGCCTGACACCGTCCTATGCCGGCATGTCCTATGAGCGGATCAGCAGGCCCGAGGCTCTCCAGTGGCCCTGCCCCGCAGCCGATCACCCCGGCACCCCGATCCTGCACACCACCGCGTTTGCCCCGGCAATGCCCGACAGCAAAGGCCTGATGACGGCAATTGCCTACAAGCCCGCTGCCGAGGTTCCGGATGCCGAGTATCCGTTCATCCTGACAACCGGAAGGAGCCTGTTCCACTGGCACACCGGCGGTATGACCCGTCGTTCAAGCACGCTTGACAGCGAAGTGCCGACCGGGTGGATCGAGATCAATGTCGAAGATGCCAAAGAACTCGGTATCGCCGACAAGGAGCTGATCAAGGCAAAGACCCGTCGTGGCGAGATCGAAGTGCCTGCCCGTGTCACCCCTGATATCATGAAAGGTGTGATGTTCATGCCGTTCCACTTCGCAGAATGTGCGGCGAATATGCTGACAAATGACGCACTGGATCCCGTTTCGAAGATTCCGGAGTTTAAGGCCTGTGCTGTCACCGTAGAAAAGATCCAGGAGGCCTGATTTCGATGGTAGCAAAAGGCGATATGCTCTATGCATGGGCAAAAGAATCAGAACTTGCAGAGAAGGGTGAGTGTGGAGGAGCCGTTTCGACGCTCCTGAAGTATGCACTTGAGAGCAAGATGGTTGATGGCGTACTTGCTGTTCGGAAAGGAGCAGATGTCTATGACGCAACTCTTGAACTCATCACCGATCCTGCAGAGATCATTGGATCTGCCGGTTCACTTCACTGTGGAACACTGCTCATCCCGAAGATGATCAAGAAGTACCTCGCTGGTGCAGAGAACATGAAGATCGCCGTCCCTGTAAAGGGATGCGATGCAATGGCATTCTACGAACTTGCAAAGAGGAACCAGATCAACCTCGACAACGTCGTCATGATCGGTCTCAACTGTGGTGGTACTGTCTCCCCGGTTGCCGCAACAAAGATGATCAGGGAGAAGTTCGGTGTTGACCCTGCCGATGTTGTGAAAGAGGAGATCGACAAGGGCCAGTTCATCATTGTCACCAAGGATGGATCCCACAAGGGCATCTCCATCGATGAGCTCGAGGAAGAGGGATATGGCCGGAGGAGCAACTGCCGCCGGTGCAAGATGAAGGTTCCCCGCCAGGCAGACCTTGCCTGCGGAAACTGGGGTGTTATCGGCGACAAGTCCGGAAAGGCAACCTTTGTCGAGGTCTGTTCCGAGAAGGGTGCAAACCTCGTTGACGGAGCGGTTAAGGCAGGAGCTCTTGAAACCTCGGCAGCAGATGCAAAAGGTCTTGCAATCCGTGGCAAAGTCGAGAATGCGATGCTGAAACTTGGTGACAAGTGGCGGAAGCATGACTTCGAGGCACTCGGCGAAGGCCGTGCACGCCTTGAAACGATCATGAAGGAGACCTCAAGGTGTATCAAATGCTACGCATGTATTGAGAACTGCCCGATCTGCTACTGTGTTGAGTGCAGTACCAGAAAGCCGCACCTCGTCACACCCGGACAGGTTCCGCCAGGTCCGATGTTCCACATGATCCGGTTTGCCCATATCTCCGACTCCTGTGTCAACTGTGGCCAGTGCGAGGAACTCTGTGCAATGGATATTCCAAATGCACTCTTCATGCACGCCCAGCAGGTTGAGCTTGAGAAGATGTTCGGCTTTACACCTGGTGTCAACATGGAGCCACCGGTTCTTGCGTATGCTGAGGAGAAGGTTGAGCGGAAGCGTCTTGATGACACAGGCTCAGACCAGATCTTTGACAACGTCTTTAAGGAATAAATGGTTGAAAAATTTTGAGGGAGAGATCCCCAAAAATATTTTTTTACATATTAAATTCATTCTCTCATTGTTCTCTTCATTATTTCATCGTTAGATCTCCCCGATTAGCCGGATAATACTTTTATACTCTACGCTGATTTATTGAATGTGATTAACCAAATGGAAAGAAACACTCTTGAAGGCCTCTCTCCATACTTTATCTGATGAGTGATATGCCGGATCTGAAAATTATCAGTTCCTCCCGAAAAAAATGCGTTTTGACACGCGATTATCCTGTAATTACATTTGATGGATCAGGTTTTTTCTCAGATACTGTCCCTCTCTGTATTGAGGGTCGGGTGCGTCTGCTTCTGAATGGAGAGCATTGTACCACTATGGTGGCAACCCCGGATGAACTTCTGGAGTTTGCAGTTGGCTTCATCATTGATGAAGGTTTCTTACAGGGGATTCATGAGATTGACTCGATCAGTATTGATGATCTGTCAATAGATATACGGACACGATCCGATGTGGCTTATATGAATATTCATGATCTGGAGGTTGGGAGTTCCGGAGGGGTGGAGAATGCCAAACGATCCGACAAACAGGATTCTGCTCTTCCAGACGGGTGTGTCTTTCCTATTGATGTGATTTTTTCAGCAGTTGATCTGTTGCATGATCTCTCAAACACCTGGAAAAAAACAGGGGGCACCCACTCTGCCCTTATTCTTTCAACCAATGGAGAGCTGGTTGCATATGCCGAGGATATGGGGAGACATACTGCAATAGACAAAGCAATCGGCAAGGCGCTGATAAAGGGAATTTCTCTCTCCAACTGTTCTCTGACATGCAGCGGCAGGCTTCCAGCCGGAATGATCCGGAAAGCCTATCGTGTTGGTATCCCCCTTATCATATCAAATAATGCACCGTTTAGTTCGGGCATTGATATGGCTAACAAACTGAATATCACTGTTGCCGGGTTTGTGCGAAAGCCACGGGCGGTTATTTATTCAGGTATGAACAGAATCCGGGGTGCGGATCCTTGTCTCTGAAAAAATTGGGTGGTTGTAGGCTTTTTGCTTAATTCATTCTCTTATGGATACCGTACCTTTCAATGTTCTGGCTCTCATTATTCAGCCCGGACAAAAAAGGTGTTTTCAAATCTTTCGGAAATAGTTCATACCTGCACAGCTGATGCAACGATCTCCCTCTGCAAGATAGTCAGGTACTGTCTCTCCACAGATTGTGCAGGTTATCGATCTCCATTTCTTTTTGGTTTCAGTCTTAATCATCACTTTTTCATGGCTGAGTATCATCCTGCCTGCAGCAAAGATCTCATCAAGGAGGGGCAGCACATTCCCATGATGATCAAATGAAGGGTCATTGGTAAACCATGCATGGATTGTCGGATATTGCTTGAGTTTATCAATATCAACAAACACCCGCACTCCCTCCACTTCTAAATCACGGGATTTACGGTTTACAGTGATTGCAAATCTGCCGATTGGGATGATTTTCAAGCGGTTGTTCCCGATGGTACAACCGGCGATGTTCTGTAATGCATCCGGAGCACATTTGTGTGTTTCACTGACTGCATAGAGAATCTCATCTGGTTGTGCCTTGAGCAGTTCAAGAGCATATTCTGTCATATATACTCCAATGAGAAGTCCCGGTGCTGAAAAGGTGTGGAAACGACTACATTTTATTAAATTTTCCTTTGTTTTTGGGTTTACACCTTGTTTATCCATTAATGCCTCTATTTCCGGAAGCATGTCGAGTGTCAACATAGCTCAACTATTTGATAAGTACATCATAATATCTTTTCGATATAGATAACTTCAAGGCATTAACTGGTTCACTGATAATGAATCCCGTTTTCTTCATTTTTGACATTATTTAAATCAAAAATCAACTTTTCTTGTGGAAAGCGATCTGTGGGCAGAGAGAAGGTTAATATTATTTTATATATTTGTGGTTATTGGTTTATATTTGAGAACTGCGCGGTGGCATGTAACTTTATAAAGTATGGTCAGGCTTGTGTCAACGAGTGTTGAAATGGTTAATCAAATTAATTGAACACATATGAATATTATGGTACTTTATGTTTATATATTTCAAAAATAGAGGTTATATTTGATCTCAAAGGGTGTACCATCGGTGCCAGTAGATCAAAATAACGGAGAATAGGCATGAGTGATAATACAGACCTGATGAGGTATGTCCCGACTACCTGCCCCTATTGTGGTGTTGGCTGTGGATTGAACCTCGTTGTAAATAATGGGAAGGTTGTTGGTGTCCAGCCTTTTAAGCGGACACCTGTCAACGAAGGCAAACTCTGTCCAAAAGGTATGACCTGCTGGGAGTTTGTGCATAGCCCTGACAGGCTGACAAACCCGTTGATCAAAAAGGACGGTACGTTTGTCGAAGCGAGCTGGGACGAAGCACTCGATCTCGTTGCGAAAAAGTTTACAGAGGCCTATGAAAAAGGTGGTCCCGGTGCTCTTGGTTTCCAGGTATCCTGCCGGACACCGAATGAGGAGTGTTATGCACTTCAGAAGCTTGCCCGTGTCGCGTTCAAGACAAATAACATCGACAACTGCGCCCGAATCTGTCATGGTCCTTCGGTAGCCGGCTTATCCCTTTCGTTTGGTTCCGGTGCTGCAACCAACCCCTTTGACGATGTGCTGAACTCTGATCTGATCTTTTTAATCGGTTCCAACCCGGTTGAAGCCCATCCACTTGCTGCACGGCGGATCGCCCAGGCAAAACTGAAAGGTATCCCGATCATCGTTGCTGATCCGCGGTATACACCGACTGCACGACTCGCTGACACCTGGCTGCAATATACTCCATCTTCACACATTGCGCTCATCAACTCAATGATGTACTGGATCATCAAAGAGGGTAAACACGACAAGGAGTTCATTGAAAAGAGGACAAAAGGATTTGATGACCTGAAGAAGACCGTCGAGCAGTATGCTGATGTCGAGAAGACCACCGGTGTCCCGCCTGAGAAGGTGAGGGAACTGGCACTTCAGTATGCGTCGGCACCAAATGCTGTTATCATCTACTGTCTTGGTATCACTGAGTTAACGACCGGAACAGACAATGTCCGTTCTCTTGGAAATCTCTCGATGCTCTGCGGCAATATTGGGCGTCCCGGCACCGGTGTGAACCCGCTCCGTGGGCAGAACAATGTGCAGGGTGCCTGTGATATGGGTGCCTACCCGAATGTCTTCTCAGGATATCAGAAATGCGAAGATGAATCTACCCGGAAGAAGATGGAAGAGCTCTGGGGCGTCACCGGCCTTGCATCTGAGTATGGAGTTACCCTCACCGAACAGATAGATCAGTGTGGGGATCCGATCAAGGCAATGTACATCTTTGCGCTCAACCCGGTTGTTTCGTATCCCGACTCAAACCACGTTATGCGTTCTCTTGAAAAGCTTGACTTCCTGGTTGTTCAGGATATCTTCTGGACCGAGACCTGTAAATATGCAGATGTGGTGCTTCCCGGTGCCTGCTTTGCCGAGAAAGACGGGACATTCACAAGCGGCGAGCGTCGTATCAACCGTGTCAGAAAAGCAGTTGATCCGCCCGGTAATGCAAAAGCTGACTGGGAGATCCTTGTGATGCTCGCAGAAAAGCTCGGTATTCATGGTTTTGATTTCACATCCGCCGAGGATATCTGGAATGATGTGCGCAGAGTCACCCCATCAATGAGTGGTATCAGCTATGCCCGGATGGAGAAACCCGAATCGGTCCACTGGCCCTGTCTTGCGGAAGATCACCCGGGAACACCGATTCTGCATAAGGATAAATTCTCATCAGCAGATGGTCTTGGTACCTTCTTTGGTATAGAATATCGTGACCCTGCAGAGATGGCAGATGCCGAGTATCCGTTCACGTTGATGACCGGCCGGCTGCTCTTCCACTACCACACCCGTACCCAGACCGACCGCTGTAACGTACTCCATTATGAAGTCCCCGAGAGTTTTGTCCAGATGAATGTGCAGGATGCAGAAAACCTCAGTATCAAAGATGGTGACAAGGTTCGTCTCCGGAGCCGTCGTGGCGATGTTGATACAACTGCCCGTGTCGGCACCGATGTTGCACCCGGTGTCCTTATGATGACGATGCATTTTGGCGATTCGTCAGTAAACAACCTGACAAGTACCGCACGGGATCCGCTCTCGAAGATGCCGGAGCTGAAGCACAGTGCTGTTTCAGTTGAGAAGATTGAGGAGGCCTGATTACGATGGTAGCAAAAGGCGATATGCTGTATGCGTGGACCCCTGATTCCGGCCTTCTTGAGAAAGCCGAATGCGGTGGCGCAGTAACTGCACTTTTAAAGTATGCCCTTGAGAACAAGATCGTTGATGCGGTTCTTGCCGTTCGTAAAGGAGCTGATGTCTATGATGCCGTGCCGACGATCATCACCGATCCCGAAGAGATCGGCGGATCGGCAGGATCACTCCACTGCGGGACACTTCTTGTCTCAAAACTCGTGAAGAAATATCTTGACGGTGCGTTTAACATGAAACTTGGTGTCACAGTAAAAGGCTGTGATGCAATGGGATTTTATGAACTGGCAAAACGCAATCAGGTTGACCTTGACAACATTGTCATGATCGGTCTCAACTGTGGTGGCACAATCTCTCCAGTCAGTGCCCGGAAAATGATCACAGAAAAATTTGAGATTGATCCAAACTCGGTCCATAAGGAAGAGATCGACAAAGGTCAGTTCATCATCGAGTATGAAGGTGGTCACAAGGGAATATCCATCGACGAGCTCGAAGAAGAAGGGTTTGGCCGGAGGAGCAACTGCCGCCGGTGCAAGATGAAGATCCCCCGTCAGGCAGATCTTGCCTGTGGAAACTGGGGTGTCATTGGTGACAAATCCGGAAAAGCTACGTTTGTCGAAGTCTGCTCAGAGAAAGGTGCAAGCCTTGTTGACGGTGCTGTAAAGGCAGGAGCTCTGGAGACCTCGGCAGCAGATCCAAAAGGTCTTGCAATCCGTGGCAAAGTCGAGAATGCGATGCTGAAGCTCGGAGACAAGTGGCGAAAACACGACTTTGAAGCACTTGGAATCGGTCGTGAGCGCCTTCAGTTCATCATGAAGGAGACCTCCCGGTGTATCAAATGTTATGCCTGCATAGAGAACTGCCCTATCTGTTACTGTGTTGAATGCAGTACCAAGAAACCATATCTCGTCAAGCCAGGTCAGATTCCACCGGACTTTATGTTCCATATGATCAGGTTTGCCCATATCTCCGACTCCTGTGTGAACTGTGGTCAGTGCGAAGAAAACTGCCCGATGGAGATTCCAAATACCCTCTTTATGCACGCCCAGCAGGTTGAACTGGAGAAGATGTACGGCTTTACTCCAGGTATTAACATGGAGCCTCCGGTTCTTGCGTATGCCGAAGAGAAAGTTGAGCGGAAACGTCTTGATGACACCGGCTCAGACCAGATCTTTGACAATATCTTCAAAGAATAAATATACTATATAATGGAGAAAAACTCCATTTTTTTTAAACGCTTTCTTATGTTTATTTGATTGGTAGACCGGGAAAAATAGGTTGGCTTCTTTAGACATTTAAGAACAAAGGCACCATTCTCTGGTATGTTTCCGCTCACCGGATCTCAAGGATAGTGCCTGTCCGGGATGTATCAAAACCGGCATCATGCAACTGCTGGATGAGTGTCGTCGTGTGTACCGATTCAAGGAGCTTTAATACTCTGAAATCCTCAGAATAGCTCTTCATGAAGAGTATTTCAAAATGTTCAGTTTCAAGGGGTGTAAAGTAAAGGTTATGGATATCAGCTGTCTTTTGATCTCCAATACATATATCGGCAAAATCTCCCCGTACTGCTTCTGCCGGCGTAAAGCTCTGTATGCTCTTCTTATCGCTTAATGTGACCAGATCGTTGCCATCAAACCGGGTATGAAGACGGTGAAGAAGTTGTTGATCCAATCCTTTTTCAGTATCCTCAATAAAGCGTATTTGATTTGATTCAATGGTATCAAGTGAATCGATTGAGAGAATTCCATACTGCTTATGTGCAATGTGAAGTGCAGCAAGTTCTCCCTGGTCAAAATAATCAGCAATGTAGGGTATATGTTCTCCGCCTGATGATCCATAAAAACTAAGCGGGGTTGCATGGCAGGCTTTTTTTCGGAGTGAAAGTATCCCTCCCAAAATACCAGAATCCCTCATATACAATGAAATGTGTTTGGTGCTGATACAATTTGAAAGCCAGTCGAGGTATGGATGATATTTGCCGGAGAGTAGTAAGCTGCGTTCAATTTCACTTTTCTTACCTGTAAGCTGAATCTCTACGATACTTCCTGCCTGATACCCTTCGATATGTTTTGGTATATGGATGTATCCATTTGCAGAAATTGCTGAGCGTTGCATACCAGGGGCTCTTGAAAGGGGAGAAGCAATAATCTCGTTATTGAGGTTTCCAATGATAAGTGGCACAAACTCATCAAATCCCGCCTCTGATGTAATTGATTGTGTCAGGCGAACAGTACATTGCTCATCATCATTACCTGACATACCCCATTCAGTGCAAAGGGGGATAATAAGTTCTCTGAGGACTGTCTGGGCAGCTTGTGGGGATCCCGGGAGTCCGATGACTGGTTTCCCGGAGACTCTGCCGATAATTGTTGGTTTGCCCGGAATCATTGCAATGCCATGAACAAGGATTTCCCCGATTTCCGTTAATATCCGGGCAGTATAATCCCGTGATCCGGCGGAAGTGCCGGCAGAAATGATGACCAGATCATTCTCAGAAACTGCCTCTTCTATTGTGGTTCTGATGATTTCTGGTTGATCTCCTGTGATGGGATAGCGTCTGCATCGTACTCCAATTTCACTGAGCCACACATCTGCCATCACAGTATTGCTCTCAACAACCTGCCCGGGACCTGGGATCATTCCGGAAGCGACGAGTTCACTTCCTGTTGGGATCAAACCCACAGAAATGTTCACAACATCTACAGATGTAATACCATAGGTAATAAGGGGGGCGATATCATATTTTCGGATACAATGGCCCGATGGCAGGATCATTCTCTCTTTCTGTATCTCAGATCCCATTTTTCTGATATTCTGCCCCTGAAGTATGGTATTTCTGGTGAAGAGATTTCCATTGTCTGAATATACATCTTCAACTGCGAAAACTGCATTATATCCAGGTGGAATACTGTTACCGGTATTGACCCAGACTTCATCACGTAACCTGACAGGGTTTCTATCCGATGCATCTGCAAAATCTTCCGCAGATACTGCATATCCATCCATTGTGGATACATCTGTGTTTGGAACGGTAAAAGAAGAATAGAGTGGTTTTATGGTGAGTCTGCCTCCCGATTCAGTTACAGGGATTGATTCACTTTTTTCAGGATGGCAAAAGCTCTTTTTGAGAATATTTATTGCTTTTTCCATGCTGATAAGTGAGAGGTACCGTTTCACCAGTAAATCACCTCAACTCCCTCACCAGCTTCTATTCCTTCTTTATCCTGCGGAATGCGAATGAAACCGTCACTTTCCACAAGTGTTCTCACAAGCCCGGATTTTCCGGGAAGGGGGGTGATGGTGTTTCCGTTTCGTGCAACTCTGAACCACTCTTCTCTTCCACGTTCGGAGGTGATATTCTCCTGTAATCTGCCATATCCGGTAGCATGCCTTGACCTGGTGGTGCCGGAGAACTGCGCAATCATTGGAGTGGCGAGCACATTCAGCACGATATAGGTGGATGAGGGGTGTCCCGGGACTCCGATAACCGGCTTTTCCCTGCAGGTACCAATAATTGTCGGTTTTCCCGGTGCAAGAGCAAGTCCGTGGGCGAGAATCTTTCCAAAGCGGGTAATTATTGATGCGGTAATATCCTTTGTATCCTTGGAACTTCCGCCTGATACCAGGACAGCATCACATTCATCAAGAGCCCTTGAGAGGACGGAATACCCCTCTTCAGGATCGTCCCTGACAATTCCATACATCTTTGGTGTGCCGCCGTGCTCGGTGATAAATGCGGCAATAACCCAGGAATTTACGTCCCTAACCTCCCCTCTGCGAGGTTTTTCTGTTGTATCAACCAGTTCTATCCCTGTGGAAATAATTCCAATAACAGGCTTTCGTATGACTGGAACAGAAAAGACTCCACTCGCAGCCAACACACCAATCTCACGCGGGGAGATGGTTACTCCCTGTTGTATAAGTGTTTCACCAATTCTGAAGTCTTCATCCGGAAGAAGAACATTTTCGTTTGGTTTTACGTTTTTTGTGATTACTGCCCGGGGTCCTGCCCCCTCGGTATATTCAATCATCACAACTGCATCAGCACCATCCGGTAATTCCGCACCGGTTGGTATGTACATACATTCACCTTCATTGATGGTTCTGACTTCATTTTGATATCCCATGGTGGTTTGTCTGAGCTTTTTTAAGATTGCAGGGGATACTTCGGAGGCTGTTCTTATGTCCTGTGATCGAACTGCATATCCGTCTTTTATCGAACGCCTGAAGCCGGGTATATCTTCAGATGAGATGATATCGGATGCTGTGACACGACCAAGGCTTTCCAGTAATGGTACTTTTTCTGAATCTAATGTTGGCGTGATAGTCCGGATTATGTCTATTGCTTCATCAACCTTGATCATTTCAAAGAACAGAACCATCTGAATACACCTGTTGATAATATATTTCTGTTTACTGATGTATATTGTTTATGATAAGGGATAAACAGAGAGCTGTTCTCCCTCCTTTTGTTTAATTTTCCTAAAATGAGGGTATATTCCTTGGATCTCTCTTTTGAACTTTAATTTTGTCTATTTGTTAGGAATATCATTAGGGTATAATCCAGACAATCTTCTTAAAATAAACCATATGTGAGTTTATGTTCATTGCCTTGGATGATTCAGAATCAAGAATCCATATTCTTTCTTCATGAATATCTCCCTTTAATCTGAAATGCATAGCAAAATCTTTGATTAACCAGGTGTCTTTTTTCTTCTCTCATCAAAAACTGCTCATATTCTGGAGAACAGAACCACGATCAATGACGCAGATCTGATCCCCCACTGCTTTTGCATCTCCGGGATTATGGGTTACCACCAGGCAGGGGATCGTCTGCTCACGTACACAGAGACAGATCCACTCCCTGACAGCAATCTGGTTTTGTTGATCAAGTGCGGTAAAGGGCTCATCAAGCATCAGGAGATCAGGTTCGGTTGCCATAGCCCTTGCAAGGGCGACACGTTGCTTCTGCCCGCCTGAGAGGTGGCCGGCTCGAACTGTTGCAAGATTGGATATGGCAAGCCGATCCATCCATTCTTCTGTCCTTTCAGCCAGTTCCAGAGAATCAACGCGGCGGGCTCTCAGGCCGAAGGCGACATTATCATAGACGCTCATGTGCGGAAACACCGCCGCGTTCTGAAATACATACCCGATATTCCTATCCTGTACCGGACAATTGATCTTTGACTGATGATGATAGAGAATCTTCTTTCCGGTTTTTATTGTTCCACAATCGGGGGTGAGCAGTCCTGCTGTCAGCCTCAAAACGGTTGTTTTTCCTGCACCGTTTCCACCCATCAGAACCATGATCTCCCCATCTGCGACCTGAAGGGAGAGATCAAGGGTAAAATCCCTGAGTTCTTTTCTGGCAGCGAATTTAAACATTATACCTCCATTTCTCAGTCAGTAGTTTGACAGTCAGCATGATTGCAAGTGATATTACCACAAGCATGACCGATATGGTGATTGCAACATCGAAATCTCCCTGCATAGCTGCATATATGGCTAGGGGCATCGTCTGGGTAATGCCGGGCAGGTTTCCTGCAAACATTATGGTTGCACCAAATTCCCCGAGTGCACGGGCAAATGTCATGATTGCACCGGAGGTGAGTCCGGTGGCACAGAGTGGCAGAATGATGAAGAGAAATGTCCTCAGGGATGATGAACCAAGTGTCTTTGCCGTCTCTTCGTATGCAGGATCCAATTGTTCAAAGAGTGCTTTTGCCTGCCTGATGTAGAATGGTGAAGCAACGAAGATCTGGGCCAGAACAACCGCTATGGTCGTGAATGCAGTATCAATTCCGATCACATTCAGGTATTTTCCAAGGAGTCCTGTTCTCCCAAAGAGGAGAAGAAGTGCAAGACCAGCCACTGCCGGAGGAAGGACGAGAGGGAGATCGATAAGTGTATCAACGAACGATTTTCCCGGGTAGCAAGATCGGGAATGAAAATAGGCAGCAGGTGTTCCTATAAGAATCACGATGATCATTGAGATGATTGATGTCGTAATGCTGAGCCAGAGCGCTTTTTGTACGGTTTCATTCGGGATATACGTGACGAGCAGTTCGGGCGTAACCCGCAGAAGAAGGGCGATGAGTGGTAACGATAGAAAGAGGCAGACAATAAGTATGAGGAATGCGCCAACCCCCCGCCCAAACCACATTACTATTGTCTGCCGCATAGCATCAGGTCTGTTGTTCATATGAACGCAACCAAAAATCAGGTGGTGGATATTGATGTAAATCCATAATTTTTAAGGATTTTCTGGCCATCATCTGAGAGGATGAACTCAATGAATGTCTCACCTGTCTTTTTGTTTGTACTGTCTGTCAGGATACCAAGGGTATAAATCTGGAGTGCATTGTATTCCTCAGGGATCGTAATGAGTTCAAGACTGCCGGTTTTTGTAGCACTGAACGATGATTCGTACACAAATCCTGCATCCACCTCACCGAGGCTGACCTTGGTTACTACAGCCGGCTCGGCATTCTCGTACGTGACAACATTCTGAAATACAGCGTCTTTCCATCCATCTGGAGTATCTGGTGAAGCGGACAGCTTATCGAGAACAATACGGGTATTGATACCTACCGGCACCTCCTCGGTTCCCATAGCAATCTTTACTCCGGGCCTTGTGAGATCGGTGTACGATTGTATATCCCCTGGATTTCCTGATGGAACAATGATGACGATATAATTAGAGGAAAATTTCCTGACAGTATCATTCACCAGGTATCCTCCACCCATTAACTCATTTGTATAACGGGTTGAAGCTGACATGAAGACATCGGCGTATGCCCCCATTTGGATCTGGTTTTTAATGGTCTGGGTCCCTGCAAGATTAAACGTGACTTTTGTACCGGGATACCTGCTCTCAAATGCACTGCCGAGATCTTTTGATACTCCGGTCAGGGATGCTGCCGTGTACACAATCAATTCTCCCTGTGCTCCGGTTTCAGATGTTCCTTCTTCTTCCTGTACTCCGGTACATCCGGCAATGAAGAGTGCCGATGTCAGAAGAATGAGTACAAGGAGGCTTATGCCTTTATTCTGTCTTCTTTGTGACATGATCCAAATGTCTTGATTTGTGGGTGATAAGTATTATGGAATTAATTGTATATTTTTAATTGTTAAATAAATACAATTAACGCTCTTATCGGGCAGAATCCATAGAATTGGTTTTGCACTTGTCATTGATTGAAGACGGAGAAACAATGGGTTAAATGAATATCCTTGTTATCCTTTTCATGATGTATTATTGCAGAAGCGCATATCTGCACTGAAATGGATAATTACCGACTTGTTGCAATTGTGGTGGTAATTCGACAAGGTTGATTGCGAAGATGCCATGTGCATATTCATTCTTGAGAAAAGGCGGGTGTAAGAGGGAATATCCATCTGCCCTGTCAAAATGGTACTGGAGAATGAGGTGGCAGTATAATTCGATCTCAGTCAAACCCTCTTCGAACTCCGGTAAGAGTTCAATCGTTGCAGTGGCATTATTAAAATCCCCGGACCGGTGTTTGTTCCTGTCTGGTAGATTCTGTTTGGGCAACACCGATTGGGTGATAGATAATCTCTCTGTCTCTGAGTTGTTGTTCGGTGTTCGTATGTAAACCTCATTGTTGTGTTGTTCATTCTGGTCTCAATGGTGGAAAATCACGCCGTATTCGTTTTTGAAAATCTGTAAATTTCATTGCATCCATCTGATCGGTTAGAATTTTTCCACTATAGGCAAATCTGTATATCCAGTCAATAACCCGTTCAACAACAGCTACAGCCTTTTCTTCCGAATCCACCACAATAAGCTCCCTTCCCTGCACCATGTGGCGCCCCCTCCGTCCTCCGACTGTGATCATATATCCTGGGGGATGACCCTTGATAATGTGGAAGGGGCAGGAATCGATACACATTCCGCAGTTCACACAGAGTGATTCATCCAGATGCAGACAGCCATTGACCATTATGATCGCTTTTTCTTTGCAGGTATGTGCACATGTCCCGCATCCAGTGCATAATCCCTCGTTCCGTATCGGAGTGCGAAGTCCGGTGATGCCGATCTCACTTGCCCGTTCACTTGTACAACCGTTTGGGCATGAAGAAATAGCAATACGAATCCTGATTGGCATATCCCGCCCATGATGGTTTTTATCGAGCTGGAGTAGGATATTTCGTGTATCAATGATGGAAAAACGACATCTGTCAGTTCCCGGACAGGCAGTAATATTTACGATCTCCTCATATTCTGCCCCAAGGAATAATTCTTGTTTCTCAAGATCCCTGATAAGTCCTGGGATTTTATCAAATGGGACGTGGGGTATTTCTATTGTCTGGCGTATCGTCAGGTGAACAGTATCAATACCAATTTTTTTAGCAGCTTTTCCAACTGTTACCAGTTGTTCGGGAGAAATGATTCCCCCAGGTATTCGGAGACGAACAATCCGGCAATCTTTATTCAGCTCGGATATAATTCCTCCACATATTTCAGGTTTTTTTTGGATTTCAGGTCTGACTGACATGGTTGCCTCGTGTGTAGGTGTATCGGAGTTGTTCTCCGGGATTGAGAGGTGATAGTGTATGAACGGGCATAAGCTCACGAAATGTCATGGTTTCATCCATTGTCCTGATGAGATCATCGATCTCACTCATCGGGATTGGGCGGTACCCAATCATTTCAGCACTCACGTTGATTGTTTTTGTTTTTGGATTGAAGAAAGGATACCGGGTTAGATCCTTGTTATGAACATGACCATGAATCACCCATCCATCAAACGGCCTGATGAGCTCCTCTGGATCGTGAATAAAAAGATATGGGATCTCCCGGTATTGCATAAGAAGGCAATGAGACATAAATGGCCGGTAGGGATCGTGGTTTCCTTCAAGAAAACTTATCTTCCCATTCAGCTGGTCAAGATAATATTCTGCCGGGTTCAGACTCTTATAGCTAAGATCTCCAAGGAAAAGCACCCTGTCGGTCTTTTTTACGGTCCAGTTCCAGTTCCGGATCAGAATGCGATTCATCTCTTCGGGATCACTCTGTAAAAAAGGCCGTTTATATCGGGGAATACTGTTTTCATGACCAAGATGGAGATCACTGATCACGAATGTCTCTGCCTTATCCCGGGTAAGCGGCCTTCTTATCTGATATCCTCTTTGTATTCGGTATTCCCGGAGTGTTCTGCGTGCATTTTTTCGTTGAACTGCCTGAAGAGGTGTGAGCCAGCGATCAAGTGGTAGATCGTATTCAGCAACTGGTTTCTTATCTCTCCGTAGAACCATCCTCAGAATATCAATCCGTACGGGTTTGTCAGGAATATCACGTGGATAGAAGGAATGTGAACCCCCCATTCTTCTTCTACTTTCTGTTATTCTGTTTTTTATCCTTTTATTCTTGCGAACAGCCACTCTTACATCATTTTCCGGGGCTAATGGTGGGACAGTGGTCATTGTTGCAGGGATTCCGGATATCATTGCATCCGCAAATGTATTTCCTCCTGGACATATCGGTGTTGTCCGGGAGAGATAATAAAAAAAGGAACGTAATCCGGGATTTGGGTGGAAAAGATAGAATGAAACACTATCCTCTCCAGAAACAACAGGAGTTTCCAATGCTGAAACCTGAATGTGTCCGGATTTCCGGCATGCATATGAAACAGCGGTCATGATATCTCTCAGACAACACCATTCATCTTCTGAGATAATAGCCCCGACAAGATAGGGATGTTGATCCGATCTCCGACACAATCCGGAATCTCCACCCCACCATTCGAGTGACCCGGGCAGCTTGGCGTGCGGGATACCAAGTCGTAGATCCAGCTGGAACTTCTCTTTTTCCCCTTTATTTGAGGATATGCTTCGAATTTCCGAAATATCTGTATCTCTTGTTCCGGTGATCATGATTGCTCTGTCTTTGTTGAAATCCTAGTATTCGGGAACGGTTTTCCCGACTGCAGCGATATAGAGGGGCCATTCTGATTCCGGATCAATGCCGGTAAGCTGAATTATCATTGCATCATGGAAGAGATCGATTGGATGAACTATATATTCGATACTTGCAGATGCCATAATCAGGGCCTGGCAGATATGTCCAGCTTCAATCAGGACACTCCGGTATCCTCTGTTCCCCAGTGCCCAGACTGAACGGTAGGGAACTGCTGTCCAGATGAAGGTAACAGGAGCACGGGTAATCATCTTGAAATTCATGCTGGCGGTACCCATGGCAAATGGGAGATCCGAATCCTCTCTGAGTAATGCAATCTGGTGTTTTGAAGGAATATACTGGTACAGCCCTGTTGGAATACCCTCAACTTCCCCCACAACAAAATAGGTGTTTATCGGGTAGCGTCTTCCTGACGAGGGCACATTCCTTATAACAGTCTCCCTGTCACGAACAGTTTTAACTCCCTGAATACACCAGAGTAAAAAGGAAAGCTCCTTTAAGGTCATAGACGATCGCGAGAAGAACTCAACTGGCTCCCAATGTTCAAGTGCATCCCGTGCTGAAAATTCGGGGAACTTGATCCGTTTCGGACTGGGCAGTTTTATTATTTTTGCATCTTCTGGAACGGAATTTTCTGGTAGTGGCTCTGGAACTCTCAATATCATATCAAATGTCGAAAAGTCCGGATAACTGGTATTTTCCATGAATTCTTTCCCGGGATTGGTCATAGATCACCTGATTGCTGGTTGATTTGGTCTACAGTATTGAGGGGGACCCCCTCAGTCTCTATTGAAAAAAGTGTATGTTCAGGCTTCCTGAACATAGAGATTTGCATACACTTCCTTTCCCTTGGATTTTGGATGGCGTTCTCCGAGATCACCTATATAATGAGTGAAGCTTGCCTCAGTTCCATCTATCTTCTGCTCAACAGAACCCACTTTTTTGAATCCGGGGAGCATATACTGGACAGATCCAAGGACATAAATATCTCCTTTTACCATCTGTCCTCCAACACGCCCCTGGACATTGCCTTTGATGATAACTGTTCCACCTTCTGCATGAGTTGAAACATGAATGAAGGCATCTTTCTCGATGATGATGGTTCCCCCGAGCATAAAGGTCCCTATATCATTTCCGGCGCTTCCTTTGATACGGATTGTTCCTCCTCTCATACCACGCCAGTCGCCACGATATGCGCAGCCTACATGGTTCTGGGCATCTCCTTCGACAACGATCTCTCCTCCTTCCATTGCAATGCCGCAGAATGAGTCGACATTCCCCATCACATGGATCTTTCCACCTTTCATCCATCCGCCGACATACATATCGGCATTTCCATTGATGGTTATAGATCCGGCAGTCATTTTGTTGCCGATATATTTAATTCTGGAACAATCTCCATCAATGTTAATTGTGGTCTCCTGGGCCGTGTTTCCGGATTGTCCGGAGATTTCAAAGTAATCACCAAGAGTTACTTTTGTTTTTCCCTCATGTGCATCCAGTTCGGCAATCTGCCTGAGTGACTTTCCAGCGAATGCATCAGGGGTGATATTATAGCACTCAAGATAGAGTTCAGGTACTTTTGTTGGTTTTAATGTAATCTGAGCCATAATGCACCTCAGGCCTCCACATCAAATTCTATCACGTAGGGGTTTGGAGCCAGATAATCCCGCACCTCGTACGTGTCAGATCCAACAGTATAATCTTTCAGGAATTTATCCTGAATATCCCGTATGACTTGTGGATTCTCTGCAACATTCGGTTTCACCCAGATGGTTCTCTTGTTGCCATGGCTGACGATATCGCCATCTTTCACAATAATCTCCCCGGATTTGATGAACCAGCATGCCCGGGCAAAAGCTTTCTCGATTGCTTCCGGATCAGCTGGCATATCCTTGACATTCAGGTCAAAAATACCAACATTGGCATCCATTCCCACACCAAGTCCGCCGAACATACTGGCGAGGCCGAGTGCCTTCGCAGGCCCGGCTCTTGTCATCTGGGCAATCTCAAAGAGTGAGAGTTCCCGGTCCATGGAATGGATGTTTGTTGCATCAATCACCTTGTCGGTATGCTTGAATGATGCGAGTGTCTCTTCTCTTGCCTGCTTGCTCATCAACCATTTGATGATCCGCGGATAGCGGGTGAATGGACCTGCATTTGGATGATCGGTGGTAATGAATGTCCGCATCGGATCGGCAGCATAGAGACCCATTTCAAGGCCGATAGCCCACTGGATGCCATTCACTTTGATGTCCTTGTCATAGACATAAGGAACAACTCCGGCGGCAGTTTCAAGTTCCACATCGGTGTTTGCCCATTTCAGGTGGTTTAAGTTGGTGATATGGTGCTCAAAGGGTCCGTCGGCGGTCATGGTTGTGGTTTCATCAAGTGTCACACAGCCAAGGTCAATGCTGATGTTCTTCTGCTTGTTGACATAATCCATGACTTCGCGAGCTTTTGACTCGAAAGTCCCCCAGGAATCTCCACCGTACGAATGGAACTGGATGTGGGTGGAATGCATAACGGTGTCGCGTCCAAAGTTATTCTTCGTTGCAACCCCTTCAGCAAGGCGGAGTGATTCCAGGGTTATTTCGTAGTTGCCGGGATTCCCAAGATCATTCTGGTGGATATGCATCGAATGGGGCAATCCAAGATATTCGTTTGTCTTCATCAGACCTTTGATGATCTCACCAGGAGTGATGTCAAAGTACGGTACCGGATCGCTGAGTGTCAGACAATTCAATCCCCATGCCCATGCGGAGCTACCTCCGGGATTGACTACTTTTATTCCAAACCCTTTTGTTACCTTAAGGAGCCATGCGATATAGGCAGCGCAGTTGTCGATCTCCTCGTTCTTCAGGTATTCAAGCACAAACCAACTATTTCCAAAGACAGGGAGTGCAGCCTGATCGATGATCGGCGTATCATGGATCTCTTCATGAACGTGAGGTGAGTGGAGAGGAGGCATTGCCGCCTCCATGACAAAGGCGTATCCCATCCTTGCATAGTCATATCCTGTTTTAAAGGTGCTTGGAATCGAAAAACCACTCTCCATACGGTAGTTTTTCTGGTTATGGGGGCTCTTGAAGAGTTTATCTTCAGGTCTCATAAGGCGGCCGACATTCACTTTTGGCCCTGCAACATGTGAATGAATGTCAACTCCGCCAGCCATTACCACCTTTCCATTGGCATCAATGACTTTTGCCTTCGATCCCACACTCTCAACAATCTGGCCATCCTTAATGGCGATATCTGTCACATCTCCATTGATGTTGCGGGTAGGATCAATTACAAATCCATTTTTGATTAGTATTTCCGCCATATTTACTGCTCCGCATTGGATGCTGCCTTTGCATGATTTTTTGCAAGGAGCCAGATTGGTTCGGTCTCAGTGAGTTCGCACATCCGTTCATAGACCTTGTCAAACAGTTCTTCATCGCTTGGAACTCCCTCGGGTCCGTCAACGACCTTCTTGAACTGGATTGGCACGTTGTCCATCCGGTAAACAACACCTGGTTCCTCTACCCCTACAACACGGACAGGAATATGAAGGTCGGAGATCTCACTTGCCATGCAGATGTTTGGATCAACGGTGATAAACGGATGCTTCTTCAACTGCTCGACGGCTCGGATCGGGAAATGTGCCCCTGCATCTGTTCCGACATTCACAAAGCAGTCAACCTCGCCTCTCATTGCAAGGTCAATGGAACTTGTCTCACCCGGATTCATGTGTGCATGGGTTCCCTTGGAGAGATCGATACAGTATGGGAAGCCAAACTGCCATGACCATACCTGGCCGGGCCCTGCAATGTTGTAATGCCCACGCATTGCCATAATTGAAGCCTTAGTGTAGGCATTGAGATCTCTGGTCAGGCTGATTGCGATATCGACATTGTGATTTCGCCCATCGCTGTGGGTACATCCCATCCCAAAGAAGATCATGACGAAACGGGCATTTTTCATGACTTTGACAGCATCTACAATTTTTTCCTTTGGGATTCCGGCAACTTCAGCAGGAATATCATGTCCACGTATTACAGTCCTGAATGCATCGAAGAGGTCATAATCATGCCCCTGCTTTACCATCAAATGGTGGTCAGCCAGTTTGGCCGTATCAGTCTCCCTTGGATCCACGCTGATGATAGTTCGGGTCATCTGGCCTTTTGCAGTAAAGGTTCCCCTTGGGAAGATTGAATACCTGGAGGTATGGCGTGGGTGGGCATGCATCGGATTGCATCCCCAGAAGACGACTACATCAGCCCTGTTTTTTGCTTCTCCAAGGGTACAGCTTGGGTAGCCGTTATCGAAGATAGCAAGGAACGAAGGTCCATGGCAGATAGAAGCACAATTGTCAAGGACTGCGCCGCCTTTTTCGGCAACACGTCCTACTGCACTCATACCTTCGCAGTTTGTTGATCCAAATCCATAAATAAGAGGCTTCTTCGCGGCGAGCAGTGTCTTTGCGGTATAATCGATGGCTTCATCATATGAAACCTCCTTCATACTGCCATCCGGTTGCCTCATTCTGGGCAGTTTTGGACGTGAAGGGCTTTGGGCATGATGGAAGATTTCATTTCCAATTGCACATGCATTTCGTGTCTCAAGGACTCTCTTTCCGTCATCTGAAACGAGAACTTCAAGGTCGTCACAGGATGCCCCACAGTATGGGCATCCTACCTGGGTGATCCATTTTGGCATAGCTAATTACCTCCTTTCCAGAGCCCGACAGCTCCCTGAACAAGTTCGAGAGCCGTCTTCACTTTTTCATTAATTGCGGGTTCGATTGTCACGGGAAAGCCACTGTACTGTGGTGTTCCGGTTGACTGTGTTCGTGGGGGTACTACCTGATTTGCCCATACTCCCTGTCTTATATGTGCAAGTCCCGGAGGGCAGAACTGGGTTGGTTCAATTGCCGTCACAACCACTTCTCCCACCTCGCTTTTAACCAGGACATTGGTATTTTTCCATATACCGAGTTTTTTCATGTCCTCAGGATTCATCTCAACAATCGAACAGGCCTTGAAATATTCAGGAGTGGTCTTCCCTTTTTCCATGGCCACTCCCTCTTCAATGGATCGCTGTGTGATCATATTCAGCACGATCTTTTTCGTCATATTTCCCCCTCTCTCTACTGCTGAATTTCTTTCAACGGGCTAGGCCCAAGGTCTTTTACTGTCTTGACGACATCTTCAACAACCTTTGCCCATTTTGCACCTTCCGATGCCGAGACAAATGTCATTCTGAACCGTTTGTCTTCGATACCCATGTTCTT
>Ga0163225_100060_pt1 | contig 33304 bp, 18 predicted proteins | sample MSEWel2016_04_06_2_FD_113145 | JGI IMG/M metagenome (GOLD analysis project Ga0163225, IMG submission 113145) | Subsurface microbial communities from deep shales in West Virginia, USA - MSEEL Well Study Marcellus 5H_2016_04_06 ... | reverse complement strand
TTTCTTGCACCTGTACGGACTTTCTGATGACCATTTTATTGCAGAAAGATAGCGGTAGCAATCCTCGTCGGTCTGAAAATATCTATTGAACTCTATTGAATTCACGCCTGTATATTGTTTTCTGTTTTCCACGCCACAAATGTAGCGATCTTCTCTAATTTAACAGCGACTTAAACGCCTATACCAAAAAATCTATATTAAACATACACCAGGCCAACGAAAGACCAAAAGCAAATTTTTGACAGCTATAATTTTAAACACCGCCATATGTTAGAAAAACAAAAGTAGTCCCCCAATTGTAAAAAACAAAATCGCAATGCGCTGTATTGGAGCTTTTTATGCTTCTGTATTTTCAAGTTGGGTTAAGAAACTCACTTGGGAGTTTTCCAAATTGTTTATGAAAGCATTTTGAAAAATAAGAGGGGTTGTTGAAGCCTGCCAAATAACAAATTTCGTTGATGCGGTATTTGTCTTCAATAATAAGGCGTGCGGCTTTTTTTAGTTTAAAAACCCTTATGTAATCATTCGGAGTCATGCCGGAAATGCCTTTTATTTTGCGTTGCAGGTTGGAGCGACTCACCGATAAAGCCTTGGTTAGTTGCTCGATAGAGTAATCGGGGTCAGTTAGGCTGGCCTCGATTTCTTTGTTTAGTTTGTTAAGGAATTCTTCATCTTTCTTATTGTTGGCGATGCTGCCGTAGGGTACAAACGGAGAGTTTGCAAATTTCTTTAATAGTCGCTCCCTGTTTCGTATAAGGCTGTTAATTTGAGCTTTCAGGTAATCGAAAGAAAATGGTTTTTCTATGTAGCTGTCTGCCCCAACATCCAGCCCTTCAATTTTGGATTCCACATTGGTGCGTGCCGAGAGCAATACAATAGGAATATGGCTGAATTGCTCATTTTCTTTTGTTTTTCGAACCAGTTCCATTCCATCAACTTCAGGCATTACAATGTCGCTGACAATAATGTCCACGTTGGAGTTTTTAAGTAATTCTATGGCTTCCCTGCCATTGGCAGCCACCTGGAGGTTATATTCTACTTTTAGATTGCGCTCCAGAAAGTTACATAAATCTTCGTTGTCTTCCACAATCAACAGATTTGGTTTGTTTTCCTTCCCCTGAGAGTAGGATGTTACCTTTATCTCTGAATCAACCACATTTTCCTCGATCTTGGTTTCATCCTTATCAATGATGGTTTCCGGAAGGTGAGAGCTGATACGAACAATCAGGGCAGCTCCATTTTTTACTGAATGATTCAGGAAAATTGTCCCGTTGTGTTTTTCTGCAAGTTGTCGGGAAAAAGCCAGTCCTATGCCTGTTCCATTCTTCTTGTCATCTTTGTTTGTCCCGTTAATCTGGAAGAAAGGATCAAAGATTCGTTCTTTATACTTTTCTTCAATACCCGGGCCGTCATCAGAAACAGCAATCTCAATAAAATCCTCAGTTTTTTTCAGTGCGATTTCTATTTTATGATTTGCAAATTTCAGTGCATTGGTCATCAGGTTGCTGATGATTTTAATTAAAGCTTCCCTGTCAGCGTTGCAAATTACCGGTGATTCAGGGATATCCGGAGAAATAGTAATCTTTTGTTTGTTGGCTGCAGGCTTGAATCTGTAACAGATATCTGAAATAAGGGTGTTAAAAGTAACGGGTTCGAAGGTTGGATAATAACTGTCTTCCTCAATTTTCCTGAAGTCCAGCAGCTGATTAATAAGGTTGAGAAGTCTTTCAGCATTTTTGTCAATTACCCTGATGTTTTCATTGATTTCCTCGTTGGAGGCTCCGGGGGTTTTGATGCACTCCAGGGGCGCCTTGATGAGACTGATTGGTGTCCTGATCTCATGAGCAATATTGGTGAAGAAATTGATTTTTGAGAGATAGGTTTCCTTTTCCTTAAGAACCCTGAATTCTTCCAGTTTTTTTTCCTGTCTGGCATGGGATATCTTAAGATAATATTTGCCCAGGAAGAAGAGAATTATGAAAAAGAGAAGAAAATAGAAGGCATAGGCATAATTGGTTTTCCAAAAAGGTGGCAGAATTTCAATATGGAGTGAATCACCTGAATTATTCCAGACATTGTCGTTGTTTGCACCTTTTACCTTGAATTTATAGTTCCCGGGAGGGAGATTTATGTAGGTTGCCTGATTTTGCTTATTGGTAGTGATCCATTTTAGATTAAGGTTTTCAAGAATATAAGAATTAATGTTTTTTGATCTGGCCTGAAAACTCAGGTTGACAAAGTTTATTCTAAAAGATGCCAGATTGTGGCTGAGTGTTATTCTGTTGCCGGTAATATCAGAAATTTCGGAAGCATCTTTTTGTGAGGGAAGGTTGGTGTCCAGCAGTTCGAACTTTGTGATCCATATCGGCGGGACATATTTGTTTTCTTTAAGCTGATTTGGGTAAAAAGCATTGAATCCGTTTATACCCCCAAAATAAAACTTACCGTCACTGGCTTTAAATGTTGATTTATAGTTGAATTGGTTGCTTTGTAGTCCGTCCTCCTGGGTGTAGTTCTTAATTTCAAGTGACTCAGGATTTATCCGGGATACTCCTTTGTTGGTACTGACCCAGATATTTCCATGATTGTCATCAACTACGCCATAAGCTACGTTGTTAGGAAGTCCATTTGATTCATCAATTGTCCGAAAATTATCCGAATCATAATTGTATTTACAAATACCTCCGCCTTCACTGGAAAACCACAGTCTATGCTGCTCATCCTGGTAGATGTCAGAAATTTTATTGAAGCAGAGAGAAGTCGAATCGTTAATATCGTGCAGGAAATTAACCCATTTTTCAGAATCCGGGCTTCTTTTAAAAACGCCCTCTCCATAGCATGCAATCCAAAAGTTTCCCTGATGGTCTTCGGTCATATCATAAACAAATCCGTTTATTTCCGGTATTCTGGTGAAGTCATCACTTGCTTCGTTGTAGCGATTCAGTCCAAAGGGAGTACCCACATAAAGAATCCCCTCTTTGGATCTGTAAAGAGAGAAAATACAATTGTCATTTATCGAATTACTGTCATCTTTATGGAACTGATAATTTTGAAATTTCCCTGTCCGCAAATCCATTACATCCAGTCCTCTGGAAAAGGTTCCTATCCAAAGCCGGTCTTTGTCCAGAACCAATGCGTGTATGTTGTGATAACTAATTCCCGAGCCGTCCTTTCCCGGAAGAAAAGAAGTAAACTTCTTAGAACCGGTATTGAAATAGTTTAATCCGCCATCTTCGGTAGCAATCCAGAGATTACCTTTGGGATCTTCGCAAAATTGGCTGACCGCTTTCCCCGAGAGCGAGTTTTTATGCTGCCTGGGATAATAGTGTTCTATAATTTTGCTATTGTTTGAAATATAATCCACACCACCAAAATAGGTGCCAATCCAAATGCCTTCCTCCCGGTCTTTATAAATGGAATAGACATTTTGATCTGCAAGACTGTATGGATCTGCAGGGTCGTCAATTCTGCTGAATTCAAGTGTTTTTTTATTGAAGAGATACAATCCGTCATCGGAGCCTATTAACAGTTCATTTTTCTGATATTCAAAAATGGCACGGATGTGAGATATGTAGGTGGAAGCGTTACTGCCAAAATAGGTGCTGAATTCATTGGTTGTACGGTTAAAGCGAACCAAGCCTCCAGCCCATGTTCCAAGCCATAACTCCCCGTCCGAATCTTCTGAAATTGATAAAATCTCGGCATCTTCGAAAGGTGTTTTTTGCTCTCTGGATCCATAGGTGACGAAAGATGAAGTTTCTTTGTTGTAAGTGCTTAATCCGGATCGGGTGCCCAGCCAAATTGAGCCGGCGTTGTCCCGATATATCCTCCAAACAAGATTTGAACCAATGGATCGGCCGTTGTCATCGCTGGTAAACCGGGTTAATTTCTGTGTTGATTGGTCGTAACAAAAAGCTCCCTGGGTCATGGTTCCTATCCATATTTTATTTTTATTTTCTGCCACGATCGAGGTTACAGCCGAATTGATGGCCTGGCCATCGGGCGTTTTCATGTTGAACTTTTCGAAGGTCTCCTCCACCGGATTTAAAATATAAATCTGATGGTCAGTTCCTACCCATATTTTACCATCTTCATCCTGAAAAAGACTACGTATAAAATTATTGCCTATGGAATTGGGATTACCGGGTTCGTGTTTAAATATTTTAAATTCACTTCCGTCAAACCGGTTTAACCCGTCCTTAGTTCCAAACCAAAGAAAACCCTGTTGATCCTGAATAATGCATTGAACCGTATTTTCAGACAGCCCGTTGTTAACCTGATAGTTGATGAACTTAAAATTATTGCTTAACCCCGATTGGTTTAATACCAGGAATGCAAAAATGATAAATATCCAGGATCTGATGATGAATTTATATTTAGACATATTAATACTTCGTTAAACTTTTGCAATACGCTGCAAACCAATGGTTTGCACTTGAAAGTGTTTATTTGTTAAAATTCAGTATATCAATATTTTACGAAACATCTTAAATCTTAAATCTAAAAATCTAACGATCTATTGACATATAATATGTTGTTGTAAATAAAAGCTAAATAAATGAATTTCTTTTAACAGGCAATACAAGAAACCGGTCGGTAAATAGCACAAAATAGTCAGGTAAGCAGAAAAGGCAAAAAGAACCTTGAAATTGGTTAGCAAATAGCATCCTTTGATTAAAAAGTTGTACTCAAAGGTTAATAAATGTTGTTGGTTTGTAGTGTTTCACATTGGTATCCTAATCTGATTAATTCATGATAGGATCAAAGGGAAAATTAAACTCATTATTAAAATTAAATTATTTTCACTATGAAAAAAATCTTGCTTTTAATGCTGTTGATAGTTTCCGTTGGGTTATCTGCCCAAACGAGGATGCTTTCTGGAAAGGTACTTGATGAATCAGGTATGCCTGTTCCCGGAGTTAACATTATTGTAGAAGAGACTCAAAAGGGAACCATAACTGATACGGAGGGTGATTTTTCAGCCGAGGTTGAAGAAGGACAAACGTTGTTGTTCTCATTTATAGGAATGGAACAACAAAGGGTTGTTTATAATGGTCAATCCTCTTTGGAGGTAACCATGGTTGAAAGTTTTAGATCGCTGGATGAGGTGGTTGTAATTGGCTACCAAACGGTGAAAAAGGCAGATCTCACAGGAGCTGTTTCTGTTTTTAAACCGGAACAGATGAAAAATGCGGTAGTAACTGGAAGTGTGGGAGATGCTTTAGGATCTGTCCCGGGAGTTTTCAGTCGGACAGAAGGAAAGCCCGGCGCTGAAGGATGGATTGAGATTAGAGGAACCAAGTCATTTGGTTCAAGTAAGCCATTGTATGTTATTGATGGAATTGCTGTAGAAGGCGGAGCTAACCGCGACTTCAACTTTAATGATATTGAATCGGTTCAGGTATTGAAAGATGCTTCAGCTGCTGCCATTTATGGTTCCCGTGCAGCCAACGGGGTGATAATTATTACTACAAAAAGCGGAAAGAAAGGCCCGATGAGGATTGAAGCCTCGGCAAAAAAGAGTTTTCAGTGGCTTCCCCGTTATGATTTAACCAATCGTGAGCAATGGATTGATTTGAATGACATGGCTTTTCAGAACGGAGGGTATGAGCCTGCCAATCATTTTGATGCAAATACCAACTGGCAGGATGTAGCTTTCAAAACCGGTCATGTGGATGATTATAATGTTTCGTTTTCGGGAGGAAGTGAAACAAGTAGCTATTTTATCTCTTCCAACTATCAAACCAATTCCGGAACTACTATTGGTACCGAAAGTGAACGGATAACACTGCGGGCAAACACATCTGCCCATCGTAATTTTGGGGAGAATGTGACATTCAGAATAGGGGAAAATATTATTGTCAGTAATTATCAGGTGGACGAATTGGATACCAACCCAATTGTTGATGTTTGGAGAATGCTGCCTACCATTCCTGTTTATAATGTGGATAACTCTGGCGGATATGGTTATGGTGATGGTTCCAGAGATGTGACTTTTGGAACCAATCCTGTGGCTAAGGAAGAGTTAACAATGACTACCAATCAAAATATGAGGTTGCGTGGTAATGCCTTTACCGAACTTGAGTTTTTCGGGAATTTGAAGTATAAATTTAATTTTGGTTTTGAAACCAGTTCTGATGAACACAAATACCTGAGAAAGGAAGGCAACTGGTCTTTTAATCAGCCCTGGGATCCTTCTTCTTTGAATAAAAACAAGGCTCGCTTTACTTCCCTGGTTTATGATAATACGCTTGAATATAATAATGAGTTTGGAAATCATTCAATTGGTGCAGTAATTGGATCCAGCTTTATGGATATTTCTTATGAACAGCTCTGGGGAACAAAAAATGATTTGTTGCGAATGAGTGACGGTTCATATTTTGAGCAGTTAAATGCTGCTCAAAAAGATCCTAAAACGGGAGGTTACAGAGATTTGGAACGTATGTTCTCGTTGTTTGGCCGGTTTAATTATTCCTATGGTGATCGTTACCTGTTAAGTGGAACAATCCGGCGGGATGCATCTTCAAAGTTTGGTCCTTCGTACCGTGATGGTATTTTCCCGTCAATAGCCGGTGCCTGGAGAATTAGTAATGAGAATTTTTTTGAGGTGCCCTGGATTGATGAATTGAAAATACGCGCCAACTATGGTGTACTGGGAAGTTCAAATATTGGCCCGTGGGACTGGGTGGCATTTATTAATTCCTTTCCTCAGACAATTTTTGGAGCTGATCAACATATTGTAAACGGGCAGACACAGGTAAAACTTGTAAACGAAGATCTCAAATGGGAAGAACTGCATGAATTTAATGTTGGTTTCGATGCTACGATACTAAACAACCGTTTGGAGTTGTCTGCGGAATATTACAAATCTGAAACCCGCGATGTACTGACCGGAATGCAGATTCTGATGTCCACCGGCAACAATGGAGGAAATCCGAATGTAAATGCGGCCACGCTACAAAATTCGGGGCTTGAATTTTCAGCAACCTGGCGGGAAGTAAAAGGCGATTGGAATTATTCTGTTAATGCTAATTTGTCTTCAGTTAAAAATGAAATCCTTGAACTTGGGTATGGCAGAGAATATTTCACTCAGTGGAATACCCAGTCTCATGTGGGACAACCAATTGGAGAATGGTACCTGATAAAGATGGACGGAATATTTCGGTCAATGGATGAAGTTCTGGCTCATAACCATGAGGGAAATCTTATTCAGCCTAATGCGCAGCCAGGGGATATTCGGTTTGAAGACTATAATAATGATGGGATGATTAACGATTCCGACCGCCAACATGTTGGAAGCCCATGGCCTGATTTTCAAGTGGGCTTAAATGCTATGGTTGCCTGGAAAGGCCTTGATTTTCAGTTGCAAATGGCAGGAGCTTTTGGACAGGATGTATTCAATGGCCCTCGTAGTGGAATGGATCGGTTTGATGATAATTCCAATTACCGTGCCGACTATGACCCATGGACTCCTGATAATATCAACGCAAGTGATCCACGCCCAATCTATCAGGATGGTCGTAATGCCATAGGAAACCAGTCACGTTGGATTGAGGACGGTTCTTATCTCAGGGTTAAACAGATGGCTTTGGGCTATTCATTTCCGGAGCAGATTCTTGGTAACGCTATTGATGAATTGAGATTGTTTGTGAATGCTCAAAATCTGATCACTTTCACCAAATATACCGGTCTCGATCCTGAATTTAGAAATGACAACATCTGGGAACGTGGTTATGATTATGGAGCCTTTCCTAATCCAAAGTCCTTTACTATTGGTGCTCAACTGGCATTTTAGGGTTTGGGATGAAACGAGCATGATAATGATTGCCTCAAATGAACATGTATAAGTTCTTGCATGCGAGTTCCATTCAACCTTAATAAATAAATTTTATATGGAAGAAATAAATTGACAGATTTAGCGAAGTTATTTGGTTCTTTTGCCAACTTGAAAATACTACGAATAGCGAGCTGTTTAATGGATTTTCAAGGAAGTTAAAGGGCAAAATATCATGCTTTAATCGGCAAGTTATTTCGGCACAATTCATTAGTTATGAATATGATTACTAATAAAAATTGTAATAGACAGTCGGTTGTGAATTGGATTAAAAATTATTCCGGGACTTGTCAAGTTGGAATTTTGTAAAAATATAAAGACATGAAAAAGTTATTGATATATATATTTTCTATTGGGTTGCTATTTTCTTCCTGCGAAGATACCATAGATGTCAGCAATCCCAATAATATTGAAGTGCGCTCTTTCTGGCAAAGTGAAGCAGACGCTGAAAGTGGTGTTAATGCGATCTATAATATGTTCTATAAGCCGGGAACTTACTCCCGGTGGCTTTGGTTTCGGTTGGATCTTGCATCGGATGAAGGATTCAGTTCAAGCCCCTGGGTTGAATTAGCTGATTGGACCCGTTTTATCTATAACAATTATAATTTTTGGGAAGGAAATGGCTGGACTTATCGCGATAGTTATGAGGCTATTTTCAGAGCCAATCAGGTTTTACACCATTTACCCGATATTGAGTTTGAAGATCAGGATAAAAAAGACCGTCTTTTTGGTCAGGCGTATTTTCTGCGAGCCCTCTATTACTATAATCTTGCCATCTTGTGGGGAAGTGAGAATAATAGTTTGTCTATCGTATTGGAGCCTTCGCAGCCGGGAGATACCCCTGAAGGACATTCTGTGTCTGATGTATGGGCTCAGGCAGAAAAAGATCTTCAAAATGCCATTAATATGCTGCCTGAACAGTGGGATGACAACAATCTTGGCCGGGCCACCAGAGGTGCAGCCTATGCACTAAGGGCCAAATGCAGAATGCAACAGCATAAATGGGATGAGGCTCTTCAGGATCTGGAATGGCTTGTTGATGGTGAGGGTGCTCAATATTATGGATTGGTTGATAACTACAAGGATAATTTTACCCATTTTAATGAAAATAATATTGAGTCGGTTTTTGAAATTCAATACTCAGATGTTCACAAAGCTCCGGCAGGTGACGATGATTTTGCCATTGATCCCAACCTTGGACTAAACAGGGGACAGTTCTTTGCCCCTCCGGGAATTGGTTGGACTGACGGTGAAGTCAGACCATGGCTGGTGGATGAGTTTAAAAATGAGATGGATCTAAATGGTGATTACGATATTCGTTTAAGGGAAACTGTCTTTTATGAACAAATGGCTGCAGATTTTCCTGGTAACGACAGAATTTATGGGCGAGGGATGGATGTTTGGAATCAGGACAACTACAGGGGACGTGTTTTCTTTCGGAAATATGGGACTGATTATTATCGCGATTTTGACGATTATCACAGTCCTGTGAATGTTCGTTTGATCCGTTATGCAGATATACTGCTGATGTATGCTGAATGTATTGCCAATACACCTGGTGGTAGCCTGGCAGATGCAGTGGCACTGGTTGACCGGGTGCGGGCACGTGCCAATATGCCCAATCTGGAGGTAAACTACTTAGCAGCAACGCAAAATAAAGAGGACTTTCTGAAAAGACTTCAAATGGAGCGATCCCTGGAGCTAAGCCTTGAAGGACATCGTTGGGCTGATATTAAGCGTTGGGGCCTGACGGATACTCAGGACGGGGTAAATGAACTTTCACAGAGGGATCCCGATTTCAATAATTTCGTGGTCGGCAGACACAGATCTTTGCCTATTCCTTCAAGCGAAGTGAATAATAATGAAAAGCTTGAACAGAATCCGAATTATTAAGGATTTTAGTGTCGGTCTATAAAGTCGGTAAAAATGTATTTGTAGTCATGTGTGTTTAGAAAGTGCCAATTGCAAGGCTTGCGAAGCCCGAAAATGCGCAGTTTACTAGAGTAAATGAGTAATTTTCGGGCAAGCATAACGCAGCAAATGGTACTTTATAGACACACACTATTTAAGAATGTATGTGGTTCGCATTAATTGTGAGCCACATTCATAAATTACTAAAACAGAAAGAATGGTAGTAAGATTTATCATGTTCTTGCTTATATCATCATCCTTGAGCTTTTTTAGCGGATGTAAACAAGAACAAAGTAATAATAAGGTTAATGAAGACGAACCATCATTGAAAGTACCGCTGGGAGATCCGTTCATTATGTTGCATGAAGATATCTATTATGCTTATGGGACTTTTTCGGATAACGGGATTGCTGTTTTTACTTCCAATGATTTAAAGAACTGGAGCATACCTGCAGAGTTGACCGATGGATTGGCACTTCGGAAAACTGATGTTTGGGGTGACCGATGGTTTTGGGCCCCGGAAGTTTATCAGGTCAACGACAAGTTCTATATGTATTATTCTGCCAATGAGCATATTTGTGTGGCAACCAGCGACAGTCCGCTGGGGCCTTTTACCCAGGAGATACAAGAACCAATGATCTCTGATGAAAAGTGCATCGATAATTCATTGTTCTTTGATGAGAGCGGTAAACCCTGGCTCTATTTTGACCGGTTTAATGACGGATTAAATATTTGGGTTGCTGAATTGACAGAAGACCTTCTGCAGATAAAGCCTGAGACTATGCAGCCATGTATTCATGTTTCCCAGGAGTGGGAGCAGGTTTGGCCGCGGGTAAACGAGGGAGCATTCGTAATACAACACGAGGGGCTTTATTATATGACTTATTCGGCCAACAGTTATGAGAGTCAGTTTTATGGTGTTGGTTTTGCTACTTCGGAAAGCCCTGAGGGGCCCTGGACAAAATATGAAGGGAATCCAATATTTCAAAAACCAGGTGAACTGGTCGGTGTGGGTCATAGTGCTATGTTTGAGGACAAAGAGGGGAACTTAAGGATCGTTTTTCATGCACACAAGGATACTGCCAATATTCATCCGCGAAGTATGTACATCGGTTCTGTGGAATTCGAAAATGTCGAAAATGCACCTGATGTTATGGTAATTGATGAGAATTATATGGTTCCTGTGTTGGACGTAAAATAATTAGGATGTTTAAAAAGAGTGCTTTATATCTTCTTCTTGGATTTGTTTTCTTCCCTTTGTCTTGTGAGGGAACCGGAACGGAGTCTATGGAAGACAATTTTGAACGGAAAACAGGAGAACCGGTTGACGGTATCCGGATTGCATGGGATTACAGTTCAATGCGGCGCATAGCCCCACAGGGAGAAAGAACTTCCGGTTGGGTTGGGTATCCCAGGGTTCGTCGTTTGAGTAATGGTGACCTGCTGGCTGTTTATGAAACAGGAGGAAATGTTGAGATTAAAAGGAGCTCCGATAACGGAGGTACTTGGAGCAGTTCCTCAGTTCTTTTTGAAAAACATATTGCTTCCGCCGGAGCAGATGATGTTGGCGTTAATAAAGCCAATGGAGAATTCATTGAACTGGCCAACGGAGACCTGATTGCTGCCTGCAACTACAGACCGGCAGCAGATGGAATCACTCCTTTTGCGATAGCCGTAAAACGAAGTTTCGATAAGGGTGTTACCTGGACAGCACCGAAGGTGGTTTTTGAGGGAGGCGTAAGTTTTCACAATGGATGTTGGGAACCTTCTTTTCTGCAACTTCCTTCGGGTGAAGTACAGATCTATTTCGCCAACGAAGCACCTTATACGAATTCTGATGAACAGGAAATTTCGATGTTAAGCTCAGTGGATAAAGGGGAAAACTGGAGTGATAATATTACAACAGTCTGCTTCAGGGAAGGATTCAGAGACGGGATGCCTGTTCCTGTATTATCTGGAGATGAGATATTGCTGTCAATTGAAGATAATGTGGATGGTCAGTTTAAACCATGGGTGGTTCGTACTAATGTTTCTGATCCATGGGCTACTCCTGCGTCGGGAACTTCAACAAACCGAGAAGCGGCACACCAGAAGGAATTGCCTGCTTCTGTTTATGCGGGAGCCCCTTATCTGTTAAAATTACCATCGGGAGAGACGGTGCTTTCTTATCAAACCACCATGGGCCGAAGCGCGAATTGGGAATTATCAACCATGGAAGTGGCTGTTGGGGATAAAGATGGCTGGAATTTTTCCAGATTGTCACGTCCTTTCAATGTTCCTTTAGATCGGGAAGCCAAGTGGAATTCCATCTCTCTGTGGGATGAGAATACAGTGGTGGCTGCATCCACAACAAGCTTTCGAAGTGAAACCTGTGAAGTATGGACCATTCTGGGACATGTTATTCCCGAGTTAACCGCTGCTAACAGAACCATCAAACCTGACGGGGTTTCAGAACCAGGAGAATGGTTGGACGATTATCCCGTTTTTGTCGGACATACAGGAATGATTAACATGAAGGCGGGCATCAGTAAAAATGATGAGTTTCTGTTTTTTGCTGCGAAGATTAAATCTTCAGGTATTGGCGGTTCTGTAGAAAATATAGAACCAATCGGAATCCGGATTTTTATAGATAGCGGAAATTATAGTCTTACTGCTCCCGATACCGGCTTGTACAGTGTGTATGTATCAGTTGATGACAAAATAGAAGTAAAAGAAGGTCATAATGGGAAATGGATAGAAGCAGAGAATAATTCCGGAGTGGCTGCAGGGGTAAATTACACAGAGAATGACTCCTTCACGGAGGTGGCAATTCCTCTAAAGCAAATTGGTTACGAAGCAGGGAAGGATATCCGTGTAAATATGCAGTTAATTTATGTGAATGAAACAGGGAAAGAGGTAATTGAAAATATTGTAAATGCAGAAGAAAATGCCTCTAACACCTGGTGTCGGGTAAGCCTTCCATAATAGAAACCACTGGAGATGGAGAAAAGGAAAATTAAAACAGAAAGATGACATTTATGAGAAATAGAAAATCTGGTTTAGGAACTGTGCTTGGGTTGTTGGTCGCCTTGTTTTTGGGTGGCGAAATGAATGCACAGACAGTGAAAACCGAAGGTGAGATAATGCTGAAAACGCCCGGAAATCCTTCAAAAACATATCCTTTAGAATTTAACAGTATTGATGACAGCGATAATTTCAACCTGATATCCGACACGGAGATTCCTGTTGTTATCCGGGGAAATATTGAAAAATCCGGCGAACTGTACGTCTATGAAGTGGAACTTACGGCCAAAGAAGATATTTTCTTTAATTTCAAACAAAGCGTTCCTGCCGGAGTCGCGGTTCATGAAAATTGTAAATTCCTGATGCCGGGGTTTTGGTACCGGCATAATTTGCGTTCTCCAAAAGAAGCACCATCATTTCATACCAGTGATAGCTGGATGGTTCGGGAGGATCGCCTGAGTGCACCACTTACCGGGGCATTTGATGAGAGTACAGGCCGTTTTTATACCATTCTCAGAAATGATGCGATTGAGAAATCAGCTTATGCAGCCCTACAGGAAGGGGAAGTTATTCTTTCCGGGGAGTCTGACCTTGGATTTACAGGATTTGAGAATGTTGATGGAAAGACCAGACTTTCTTTTGGTTTTCCTTATCGGGAGGCGCCCAAAACATATATTCGCAAATTGACTCTGGCTCCGTCGGTAACTGCTTTTAGTAAGTTGGAGAAAGGAGAATCCAGGAAGCTAAGCTGGGTTGTGCGAGAAGGAACCGCTGATAATTTTGCTGATTTTGTATCACAGGTCTGGACTGATGCCTATGACCATTTTAAGCCTCAAAAGGTGGAACTTGATTATTCAGTGGAAAGAGTAAAAGAAGTTTTGTCCAACTTTTTTGTCGAAAGTTACGTGGCAACAGAGGACCTGGATTACTTTTCCGGAATCCATTTAAAAACCGACGAATGTGAAGATATGGGAGGTGCTGAAGTAGGATTTATCGGGAGAGTGCTTTTAAATGCTTTTTTTGCCTATGAATATGCCCTGGACACGAAAAATCCGAAACTGGAGAATCTTTCTCAAAATATTATGGATAGTTATCTGGATAGAGGCTTTACAGGTTCCGGTTTCTTTAGAGAATCCATTAATTACCATACCGATGAGGAACCTGATGTGCTTAGCATCCGCCGACAATCGGAAGGGGTATATGCAATGCTGAAATACCTGGATTATGAAAGAAAAGAAGGACGGTTACATACTGAGTGGGAGAACCGAATTAAGCAGGTGTTGGATAATTTCCTGAAGATTCAAAATTCTGATGGCAGCTTTCCCCGGAAATTTAAAGACGATTTTAAGATAGTTGATGAAACAGGTGGCAGTACCCCGTCAGCAACGGTTCCTTTGGTAATGGCATCAAAATACTTTTCTAAAAATGTTTATTTGGAAAGTGCTAAAAAGTCTGGTGATTATCTTGAAAAAGAATTAATTTCCAAATCCGACTACTTTTCCTCAACGCTGGATGCCAATTGCGAAGATAAAGAAGCTTCCTTATATGCATCTACCGCCATGTATTATCTTGCTCTGGCTTCGGAAGGTAGGCAATATGACCACTACGTTGAATTAGCAAAAAAGTCCTCTTACTTTGCTTTGTCATGGTATTATTTGTGGGATGTGCCTTTTGCTCAGGGGCAGATGCTGGGCGATCTGGGGCTTTTGTCCAGAGGCTGGGGAAATGTTTCTGTTGAAAATAATCATATTGATGTTTTTATTTTCGAATTTGCCGACGTCCTCAATTTTCTTGCAGAAGAGACTTCAGAACCCAGGTTTAGGGCCTTTGCGGATGTGATAAATACCTCCATGTTGCAGCTGTTGCCCTATCCCGGGCATATGTGTGGAATTGCCAAAACGGGTTACTATCCGGAGGTGGTTCAACATACCAATTGGGATTACGGTCGCAATGGAAAAGGCTTTTATAACGATATTTTTGCTCCCGGCTGGACAGTAGCCTCTCTTTGGGAGATGCTTACCCCGGGCGCTGCTCAGGAATTCATGAAGGATTGATGAGTGTAGTATAAAAAAGTATGTTTCTGCCAAAATCAAGGCTGTGAAAATCTTTGTGCCGGAGTTAACCTTCTGTTAATGAGGATTCAAAAACGAGAATAACAGTTTACCCCGATTTTTCTTCGGGGCAGTAGTTGGTGTTTTCTTGCAAAGACTAATCAATTGAAAAATTTCACTTTATGAAGAATATATTAATAACAGTTGTTACCGGAGTACTTTTGTTAGCAGGATGTTCCTGCAATAAAAACAACGAAGAAAAACCTGATGGCGGAGAGAATGTTGCCGACCAACCGGTTTACGATAACCCCGTCGTAAATTATAGTCTCCCGGATCCTACAGTTATAAAAGCTGAAGATGGCACTTTTTATCTGTATGCAACAGAGGATATTCGGAATATGCCTATTCATAAGTCAAAAAATCTGGTGGATTGGGAATATACCGGAACTGCTTTTACTGAGGACGCCCGACCGGATTTTGAACCTCAGGGAGGTTTGTGGGCACCTGACATTAATTTCATAAATGATCAGTATGTTTTGTATTATTCCATGTCTGTGTGGGGCGGCGAATGGACCTGTGGAATCGGAGTAGCTGTTAGCGACAATCCTGAAGGACCTTTCACCGATCTTGGAAAACTCTTTAGAAGCAGCGAAATAGATGTCCAGAACTCGATCGATCCTTTTTATATAGAGGAAAACGGTAAAAAATATCTTTTTTGGGGAAGCTTCAGGGGTATTTATGTCATAGAGCTTAGCGATGACGGGTTGAGTCTTAAGCCCGGCGCTGAAAAGCAGCAAATTGCCGGAACCGCTTATGAGGGAACCTATATTCATAAGAAAGATGGTTTTTATTATATGTTTGCCTCTGTCGGTAGTTGTTGTGAAGGGATAAATAGTACCTATACCACCGTGGTGGGGCGTTCTGATAATCTGTTTGGCCCTTACTTGGATAAGGAGGGAAATAGTATGATGGAGAATCATCATGAGGTTTTGATAAGAAAAAATAATCGCTTTGTAGGCACCGGGCATAATTCCGAAATAGTAACCGATGATGCAGGAAATGACTGGTTGTTTTATCATGCAGTGGATATCCAAAAACCGGATGGACGTGTTCTGATGCTGGATAAAATCAGTTGGAAGGACGGATGGCCTGAAGTTAAGAATGATACTCCCGGAATAAGAGATATTGAAGTGCCTGTCTGGGATTAAATAAAATAGTTATGAAATGAGCATGATAAGGAAATCACAAAAGAATCTGTATAATATCCTTTCAGGCGAATTCCATTCGATCTTAAAAATTAAACTTTATACTAATGAAACGGAAAGGTAATTGGATTTTTTTGATGCTGATTTTTGCTTTCGCATGCGGAACCGGCAATAACTGCAATACTAAAGGCCCTATACATGACGGGTTATTGCCCCGGGCAGAGAATTTTAAAGATACCATTAATGGGAAACCGACAGATTTGTATTATCTGACTAACCAGTCGGGTATGGAAGCTGCCATTACCAATTATGGTGGCCGGCTTGTTGGGTTGGTCGTTCCCGGCAAAGATGGCAAACCTGTTGATGTTGTGCTGGGATTTGGAAGTCTTGAAGGTTATCTTCAAACTACAGAACCTTATTTTGGCGCCTTGATTGGTCGTGTGGGGAATCGTATTGCCGGGGGGCGTTTTGTGTTGAACGGTGTAGAATATAATTTGCCGAAAAACAACGGTCCCAATACCTTGCATGGCGGTCTCAAAGGATTTCAGGATGTTGTTTGGGATGCCACACAAACATCGGATTCAACTTTGGTATTAAAATATTTTTCTTCTCATGGAGAAGAAGGCTTTCCCGGGAATCTTGATGTGGAAGTTACTTATTCGCTGACGCCTCGCATCGGATTGCAAATCGATTACCGTGCGCAAACAGATCGTTTGACGCCGGTCAACCTGACCAATCATGCCTTCTTTAATTTGAATGGAGAAGGGGCAGGAACTATTAATAATCATCTTTTGATGATCAATGCAGATTATTTTACACCAGTAGATTCAACGTTGATACCAACGGGTGAATTGAGACCGGTTGAAAATACCCCGTTCGATTATAGAACTCCTGTTAAAATTGGCGAAAGGTTGGATACAACGGCCAATTTCCAGCTGAAATACGGGAAAGGGTACGACCATAATTTTGCCCTTATCGCAACTGACGATGATATGCCTGTGGTGGCACAAATCAAAGGGGATAAGTCTGGGATTGTGATGTTTGTTCGTACCAATGAGCCGGGATTGCAATTTTATGGAGGAAATTTTATGCAAAGTCAGAATAAACTCAAGTCAGGAGCTAAGGATGATTTTCGTACCGCCTTTTGTTTGGAAACTCAACATTTTCCTGATGCTGTTAACCAACCGGCTTTCCCCTCTGTGTTACTGGATAAGGACGAGGATTATCATACTGTTTCGGAGTATGTTTTCTATGTGAAAAATGAATTGTAAGAAATGTGATGTCCATGAATTTTGGAGTGCTAAATTCTTAAATGAGCATGAACAAAATTCTTCGTGAGAGCGAAACGGTTCCATTCCTTCTAAGATTTTTTAATTATTTTTTTATCAGGCAATTACAAAATTTTAAACGAATGAATATATTAAAAAGATGCTTATCCATATTTTCCATTTTAATGGCTGTGGGATTATTGTCTCAAGCTCAATGGAAGCCTGCAGGAGATAATATCAAAACTTCGTGGGCAGAAGAGATTGATCCTGAAAATGTATTACCTGAATATCCCCGGCCAATAATGGAACGGGAAGAATGGAAGAACCTTAATGGTCTGTGGCAGTATGCCATTACACCCGTTCAGAATGCTTTCCCTTCAGCGTTTGATGGACAGATTCTGGTTCCTTTTGCTATTGAATCCAGTCTTAGCGGGGTTCAGAAAAGGGTTGGGGAAGAAAATGTTCTATGGTATCAGCGAACTTTTGATGTTCCGGCAAGCTGGTCGGATAAAAAGGTTCTGTTACACTTTGGAGCTGTTGACTGGAAGACTGATATTTGGGTAAATGACATAAAGGTCGGTACTCACGAAGGTGGCTATACTCCGTTTTCGTTCGATATCGCTCCCTTCCTGGAGGAGAAGGGCCAACAGGAGTTAACTGTTAAAGTATGGGATCCTACAGATAGGGGGCCTCAGCCCAGAGGAAAGCAGGTTAATAATCCGGAAGGAATATGGTACACACCGGTAACCGGTATTTGGCAAACGGTTTGGATGGAGCCGGTTTCCAAAACTTACATCGCTGATGTTCGGACAACCCCCGATATTGACAAGAACTCCGTTTCTGTAGAAGTAAAAGTATGTGATGGCAGTTATGGTGATGTGGTGAAAGTGACTGTTAAATCTGATGGAAAGACCATCGCTGCTTCCATTGCCTCTTCTTCTCAACCTGTGGAAATCCATTTGGATAATCCTAAACTATGGAATCCGGATTCTCCCTTCTTGTATGACATGGAAGTGGTGCTGTTGAAAAGTGGAGAGGAGATTGATCATGTGGATAGTTATTTTGCCATGCGCAAAGTTTCCATGTCACGTGATGAAAAGGGTACTGTCAGATTGCAACTTAATAATGAAAATATTTTTCATTACGGTCCGCTGGATCAGGGATGGTGGCCCGATGGTTTATATACTGCTCCCAGCGATGAAGCCTTACGGTACGACATCGAAAAGACCAAAGACTTTGGGTATAATATGATTCGTAAGCATGTGAAAGTGGAGCCTGCCCGTTGGTACACACACTGTGACCGCCTTGGCATTTTGGTGTGGCAGGATATGCCAAGCGGTGATTCCGGGCCGGAATGGCAAAACAAAACCTATTTTGACGGGATGGAGTTTCAGCGTACCGCCCGTTCGGAACAAATATTCAGGAAAGAATGGAAAGATATAATGGATTATCTTTATTCCTATCCGAGTATTGCCGTCTGGGTGCCATTTAATGAGGCATGGGGACAGTTTAAAACAAGTGAAATTATCGCCTGGACTAAAAATTATGATCCGTCAAGGCTCGTAAATCCTGCCAGTGGAGGCAATCATTACCAGGTGGGTGACATGCTTGATCTACATAATTACCCTGACCCCCAACTTTATCTTTATGATGCGACAAGAGCAACAGTGCTGGGAGAATATGGGGGTATAGGACTGGCATTGGAAGGGCATTTGTGGGCGAAAGACCGGAATTGGGGATACGTACAGTTTAAGTCATCCAAAGAGGTTACCGATGAATACATACGTTTTGCCAATGAACTAAAGAAACTTGTGAAAGCAGGATTCTCTGCCGCCGTATATACGCAAACTACCGATGTGGAAGCTGAGGTTAACGGTCTGATGACTTATGACCGAAAGGTGATCAAAGTTGACGAAGACAAAATACGAAAGATTAATCAGGGAGTTATTAATGCGATAGAATAAAGCATGTTAACATGAATGTTCTGAGTATTCTTTGCATCTTTTTGCACAAGGCCGTTTCCCCGGAGGAGCGGTCTTTTTTTTGTGGCTGAGAATAAAAGGCAGTTTGTTGGGAACGTATTTTTTTCATAATTGTCTCTCTGAAATACTGTTGGCAGTTTACAATCCCAAAGAGAAAAGCTGGGGTTAAGAAAGGTCTCGTTGTAGTGTTGAAGAATTACGGTCTGTATTTTAATTATTTCCTGCTGGCTACAGAGCTTCAGCCGGGATGTGTTTTTTTGCGTCAGATGCAAAATGGAATGATGGAAGGGAAAAAGATAATTTGCAATTTCAAGAAATAAGATTCATTTTTTTATCTATTGTCTGAGGGTGAAATTTCCTTAAATTTTTACATTTACAAAAAAATAATGATTAGATTTCTTTTTGAGTCAGGGGTTTTAATGTGTTTTAGAAATGAGAAAATTTTTGTTTGTTCTGTTTTTTATACTGATTACCGCTTCTTTGTTCGCAAATATTAATGACAGCTTGCTGGTGGAGTTGGACAGATATATCGACAAACGAGATTTTTATGTCCGGCAGAAGATTGAACGAATTGATTCTTTAAAAGATCAGTTATACCTCAGCAGAATGAGAAATGAAAAAAGAGAGGCGTTTAAGTATTTGAGGTGTCTGACTGAAGAGTATGAGTCGTTTGTATTTGATTCTGCTTTTTTTTATGTGACGAAATTAAAGGAGGCCGCATTACAAATAAGTGAAGTAGAATTACTTGCAGAGGCAAAAATTAAAGAGGGGTTTATTTTTATTTCGGGGGGATTGTTTAAGGAGGCTATTGACAGTTTGAAAAGTATGCAGCCGGAGACCTTTTCTGATTCTCTGAAACGGAAATATTATCCTGTTTTAGCCCGTGCCTATTATGATTTAGCCGATTATAATGATAAAGAACTTTTTTTTGATTCCTATTTAAGTATCGGGAATAAATATTTGGATTCCGCCTTGATTTATACCGCTGAAAATACCAATATTTATTGGTCTGTAGAGAGTTTGCGCCGGATGAAAAAACATGATTGGCGTGGAGCAAAGTTTGCTTTTGAATATTGGATGCGCAATCTTGATGTTCCGGCTTCATATTATGGGATTGCCACTTCCAGCCTGGGGTATATTTACCAGTTAACCGGTTATGAAGATAAAGCTGTTGAGTATCTGGCCAAAGCTGCTATTGCGGATATTAAAAGAAGTACTAAGGAAACCGTCGCTTTAAGAAACCTTGCTAATATTTTATTCGAAAATGGACAAGTTTCCCGGGCCTATAAATATATTATCATCGCCCTTGATGATGCCACCTACCATAATGCCCGGCACAGGAAAATTGAAATTGCCCGGGTTCTTCCTATCATTGAAGGTGAAAAATTAGCGCAAACCGAAGCACAGAAAGAAAAGTTGATTGTATTTCTTGTGGGACTGGTTTTCCTTATTGTTCTCGTAGTTGCGTCACTCGTAGTTATTTATATTCAATTGAAAAAATTGTATAAAATCCGGAAAGTCCTTCAGCAAACGGTAATGGAGTTGAATGAGCTGAATAAAAGTTTGACTGAAGCGAACCAAATAAAAGAAGAGTACATAGGATATTTCTTTAGTATTAACTCTGAATATATTGAAAAGCTTGTCGGGTTTCATAAAAATGTTCACAGAAAAGTTCTTGCCAGGCAGTATGATGAGCTTACTCAATTATTGAAAAGATTTAATATGAAAGAGGAACGAAGATCCTTATTTCGGAAATTTGATGAAATCTTTTTAAAAATATTTCCTGATTTCCTTGAATATTTTAAAGCTTTGTTTGACGGGGACGAAGAGTTTTTTGTCCCTAAAAAAGGCGATCTGTTGAGTGCTGAAATGCGGATATTTGCTTTGAATCGGTTGGGGATTACCGATGCAGAAAAAATTGCCAGTTTTCTTGATTTGTCTGTGAATACCATTTATACCTACAAAACTAAGGTCAAAAGTAAATCTCTGTTTCGTGATTCTTTTGATGAAAAAATTATGGAGATAAAAGCTCTTTAATGAGCGCCGCTCACTCCTGTTATTTCTTCTGTCGTCTTTGCAAAAAAACACCAACTACTGCCCCGAAGAAAAATCGGGCAGGCTTTGTATTTGGCGCTTTCTTATCAAAGACTTTAAATTCGTGTCGCTCGGCTCTGCCGTTTTCTTGCAAGAATTTGGGTAATAGGTACGTATTGTTGTGATGTCCCAATATGTAAAAGGTTGGCAGATGGCAGAAGACTCTGTCATTGCGAGGGCCCGGCCCGAAGCAATCCCTAAAAATACATACGCGAGTAAGAACTTAAGTCAGGTAAAACAACAATCGATTGAAAATGTGTTGTTTATATTTTGCCTGGTTGTGTAGGTACGTTGCAGCATGAGATTTTATTCTGCGGTTTATTATTACAATACTCCGTTATCCTGAAGTTCCTGGGTTGCAAGTGCCTGATTACAAGTTCTTTGCAGCCCGCTACAAGTAATTTGTAACTCTCTGATAATAAAAACTTTGCGCCTTTGCGTCTCTGCGTTTAGGCTTTTGTTAACGGTCTATTGTTATTAAGGACAGATGTGTTTTTACCCTTCAAATTAGAAATATGGAGTCGTTGATGTGTGAACTATTCCTAAAAAAAGTTTACTACATCTAAATACAATCTATATTTTCTTGAACCAACAAGTTTTTAAAACTCAAAAAATCAGCTTTTTGAGTTTTTAGCCGACTCCATTTTCTTTTAAAAAGTGTTTTCCGGGATGGGGGCAGAATAACTTTGTATTCATCGATTTTAGAAAAGTTAATTTAAATCCAAAACACTATGAAAAGATTATTGCTTTATCTGGTCATTCTTATTTTGATTTCTCCGTTTACCGGATGTAATCAAATTGAGGATGGGAGTTATGTGGAACCCATAACTCTTTATGAAAAAATTAATGGGAATTGGGCTTTGAGTGGCCTAACGATGGTGGATAACATTGCCAAAGTCCAAAACCTGGAACTTTTTGAGCAGAATATTTCTTCTGAATTTAATTTTGATCAAATGGTTCTTGAATTTAATGTTGATGCTGAGGATAATCCATCAACATTCTCAGTTTCAGGAGATATACCGCCTCTCTTTCTTTATGAGGGATATTGGGATCTTAGTTCCTCCTTTCCGAAAACAGATCTTAGCCGGGTAAAAGTAAACCTTTATTCCGATGCATCCCGTCAGAATAAAGTTGATGAGCTTGAGTTGACTATTACTCCCGGAGCGACAGATGAATTGGGCGTTGAGTTAGTCCGTCGTTCAGAAGGTATTGCTTTTTTAACCTACGCTTTTTCTTTTAGTTCAGTAAATGCTAATCAATAATAATTGAACCCATGAAGAGTTTGAAAATCATATTTTTATCGACAATAATGTTCCTGCCGTTGCTTTTGGCGGCTCAGGAAGAAGCTGGTGATATCAGCAAGATTTGGACCTATCCGGTGGTGTATGAATATGACGAGCAGGTTTCGTGGTATTTCGACCTGGCCGGGACCACTTTCGAAGAAGACGAAGATATTTACATCTGGATATGGTCTCCGTCGGAGCCTGATGCGGGTAACTGGGAAAATTCTTCTGAGTTTGCTAAACTGACTTATGAAGGAAATTTTATCTGGCGATTCGATCTTGTTCCAACCGAATACTTTAGTGTTACTCCGCAGGCGATTGCAGAAAGTGCCGGTTTTTGGCTGAGGTTAAAAAATATAGACGGGTCTAAACAATCAGGAGTTTCCAGTGTGCCAATAACTCCGTTTAATGACTTTTATACTGCTGATGAGATGGTTCGTTCTTATCCTTCCAAGCCATATATAGAGAAACCGGTTAGTATTTTGTTTAATGCCAATTTGGTAGATGGTTTTGAGGATGCGTCGAGTGTCCACATGCATGCCGGTCTTAATGACTGGGAAGTGTTACAGGAATTTCAGGTTTGGATTCCCGAAGTAGTTGAGAAAACAAAGCTTAAGGATATAGGGAACGGATTTTATAAGATGGATTTTATTCCACAGGAGTATTTTAATCCCGGGGAGGGATATGTGATGCAAAATATGACTTTCCTTTTTGTCGAGTATTTAAATGGAGATTGGGGATCCACCTCGCCCGATCAGAAAATAACGGCTGCTGATGTAGTGCCTCCACCGCCCCCTGCTTTTAGCTTTTTTCCTTCCAAAATCAGTAAGAAAGATATACTGGGGATGATTAGAACCAACAATGAACGGGGTGTAAATACATTGAAATACACCATTACTGCTGGCAATAAAGTGCTATCGGGAGAATTTACCGGAAATATGACTGAGATAAAAGGTTTTGTCGATTTGGCCGGTGAGCTACAGGGAATGACTGATGTTAATAATATTCATGTCGTTGTAGTGGATAACAGGGATCGCGTCATTGTTGACCGCGAGATTTCTTTTGTTCAGTTAGATAATTAATGTTTTGGAGTTTTTAGAAGCATTACAGGAGAGTTCAGAAACTAATGGAAATCCCTAATGCTTAAAATATGTCTATTATGAAAATATTACATAGAGTAAAAGAAAAATATCTGTTTCGGCTGCTTTGTCTGATAGCCGGGATATTTGTATTCAGTTCTTCCTTAATGGCCCAGGGTGAGATGGTTCAAATAAGAGGGACCGTATCCGACCAGGAGGGTCTTCCTTTGCCTGGAGCTTCTGTAGCGGTAATGGGAACCACGACCGGAACTATTTCAGATATGGAAGGCCGGTTTATGATTGAGGCAGAAACCGGGAGCCAATTGACAATTTCATTTATTGGGTTTGAAAATCAGGTGGTTGATGTTTTATCTTCAATGAAACTACCCCTTGACATAATGCTTCAACCCAATATGGTTACACTTGATGAAACTGTCATTGTGGCGGTTGGTTATGGAACCATGAGAAAAAACGATTTAACCGGGTCTATCTCATCTGTTGGGTCGGAGGATTTAAAGAAAGGTGTGGTAAACTCTACAGAGCAAGTGCTTCAGGGGCGGGTTGCCGGCTTGTCTGTTGTCCAGGGGTCAGGAGATCCTGCCAGTGGTGCTACTTTGCGATTAAGGGGAGGTACCTCACTAACTGCCAGCAACAATCCGTTGATTGTAGTGGACGGTATTCCCGGGGTGGATATTAATACCGTTCAGCCTACCGAAATCGAATCTATTGATGTGCTGAAAGATGCTTCGGCAACCGCGATTTATGGTTCGCGGGGGGCAAATGGGGTTATTATTATTACCACCAATCGTGAAGCAGGTGAAGGAATTGTTGAATACTCAGGTTATGTTGCCGTAGGACAGGTGGCCAATCAGCTGGATCTTCTGTCAGCCAATCAATGGCGTCAGTATGTTCGGGACAATGATGTGAGCGGAGCAGTTGATTTTGGGGGTGATACCGACTGGCAGAAAGAGTTGCAGCAAACCAGTATTACTCAGTCGCATACAGTTTCTTTTTCCAACGGAACAGAAAACAGTGGTTTTCGTGCGTCAGTAAACTACCTCGGGAATGAAGGGGTAATCAAAACCACTAAACTGGAACGAATCGGAGCCAGTGTGTCCGGACATCAATATGGGCTTGATGGTAAATTAAAAGTAGAGGCCGGATTGCATGCCAATCGTGATGAGTGGCATCCTCTAAATTATATGATTTTTGAGAGAGCAATCAATTTGAGTCCTGTAATCCCTGTCAGAGGAGATGATGGTGATTATACACGGGTTTCCGGAACTAATTATGAAAATCCTGTGGAAATCATGGATCACAGAACTGCCGATGATAAGCGTGATCGTTTATTGGCATACTTAAAGGCAGAACTGGAAATTCTTCCGGGCTTAAAGTCCGTAACGAATTTTTCGTATGAGTATAATTCGCATAAAAGCAATTTGTTTATTCCTACTTATGCTGTGATTACCGGTCAGACCGACAATGGATACGGTCAGAAAACACTGGGAGAATATACCAATCAGCAGTTGGAAACCTACCTGACTTACGATCAGGTGCTGGACGTTCACCGTTTTAATCTGATGGCCGGTTACTCTTACCTGGATAATACTTATGATGGTTTTGGTGCTGAACGAAGAGACTTTGACACTGACTTGTTTTTGTATAATAATCTGAGTGCTGGGCAGGACTATCGTGCAACCGATGTTTATTCATACAAAGGAAATTCTAAGCTTGTTTCATTCTTTGGAAGAGCAAATTATACTTTTGATGGCAAATATATGGTTACGGGAACCCTACGACGTGATGGCTCCAGCCGTTTTGGAGCCAACAATAAGTGGGGGCTGTTTCCTTCAGGTTCTGTGGCATGGCGTGTTTCCGATGAAGCATTTATGGATGGGACCGATGGTTGGCTTGGGAACCTGAAATTACGCGTGGGCTACGGTATTACCGGGAACCAGGAAGGAATCGGCGAGTATAAATCACTTCCTATTCTTGGAGTAGGCAGCGAAATGTATTATGATGCTACTTCCGGTCAATGGAAACAGTCCTATGGGCCCATTCAGAATCCCAATGCTGACTTGAAATGGGAATCAACAGAACAAATCAATATTGGTGTTGACTTTGCTCTTCTGGATAGAATTATTGGATCTGTAGAGGTTTATCAAAAGAATACCAGCGATTTGTTGTACACCTATGCTGTACCACAGCCCCCTTATTTGGTTGGTACTATGCTTGCCAATGTAGGGGATCTCAGCAACAAGGGTATCGAATTGACCCTTAACGCCAATTTGATGGAGCGCTCCAACTTCAGTTGGGATGCCAATCTGACCTTATCCAGCAATGAGCAGAAAATTGAGAAACTGTCCAATCAGGCTTATGAAACGGATGTTATCAGAAGTGGTTCACTCCATGGTTTGCGTGGCATGTCTAATCAATTCTCCCAAGTGATTAAGGAAGGTTATCCTGTGGGGACTTTCTGGGGTTATGAATCATTCGGTCTGGATGAAGAGGGACAATTTATCCTGGGTGAGGAAGAAACCGATCTTGGTAATGTGCAGCCAAAGTTAAATCTTGGGTTTGGAATGAATTTCACTTATAATGACTTCGATGCTTCTTTCTCTACTTATGGCATGTTTGGACAAAAGGTGTTGAATGCTACTGCTATGGCAATGAACGATCCTAACCGCCTGCCGGCTCAGAATGTGCCTGATGATTTCCTGACGAGCGGTATTAATGGCGACCCTGCATTTTCAGACTATTGGATTGAAGATGCTTCTTTCCTGAGAATACAAACGGTGACTTTGGGTTATACCTTGCCTGTTGAGAAACTGGGCTTGTCTAACGCAAGGATTTATCTGACTGGTGAGAATCTGTTCGTATTTACTGATTATTCGGGGATTGATCCTGAAGTTGGAATCGGCGGCCTGGAAAATCCCGGAATTGATAGATTTAACTATTACCCGAAGCCCCGTACATTCTCGTTTGGAGCCAATATTAGTTTTTAACTCATTTAGAAGGAACAATAGTCCGTTATCCCGAATGCCTCGGGATTGCAATAGTCTAAGCTTTAATTATTTAGAGATTGCGAGGTATTAACTTCAATAGACTGATTGCTAATATTATAGGATTTATCTTAAATCTTATATCTGAAAATCTAACGGTCTATTTAAGGAAGAAATTGGTTAAATAAAAAATGACTGTATTATGAAATCAAAAATATTATTATTGAGTCTGACTATATTTGGGCTTCTGTCTTCATGTACCAATCTGGACGAGGAACTTTTTAGTCAGGTTGAGTCAGAAGATTATGGTAAAACATCTTCGGAGATTGAAACAATTGTGGGTGGAGCCTACGCTTCTCTTCGGGGGTTTGGGGATGATATTTCTAATTCATATCCAACTTGTGAATATGTGTTCTTCTTGAATGAATGCGTGTCTGATGAGGCTTGTATCCCTACCCGGGGAACTGACTGGTACGACGGAGGCCGATATCAGGATGCTCAGAGACACACATGGACTGCGGATAATGCAATGATTCTTAGTGCCTGGCGATATTGCTTTCAGGGGGTGGCGGATGTAAATGCAATTATCTATCAGGTTAATCAATCGGAGCTTAGTGAAGAGGATAAGGTTATTGTTAATTCCGAACCCCGGGGTATCAGGGCCTATTATTACTATCTTTTGCTTGATATGTTTGGTAATGTGCCTGTTGTAACTGATTTCGAAGACAAAGAATTGCCCGCTAATTCATCTCGTCAGGATGTATTTGACTTTGTGGAAAGCGAATTGCTGGAAATTATGGACAATTTACCCGAAGGAGTCTCTTATGGACGATTTACCCAAAATGTAGCCAATACTCTGCTGGCCAGACTCTATCTGAATGCAGAGGTATTTACAGGAACACCTCGCTGGCAGGATTGTATCAGAGCCTGTGAACGGGTTACTGGTTATACATTGGAGCCTGATTATTTCAGCAGCTTCCTCACAGAGAATCAGACATCGCAAGAGATTATTTTTGCCATTCCCTACGACTCGGAAGCCGGAACTGTTGGAAATTATCTTCACTCTATGACCTTTCATTATAATCAGAAATATGCTTTTTCAGCAACGGCTGATTATCCCTGGTGCGGAAACGGTATCAGTGCGCAACCCGGAGTCTATTCATCGTTTGATGAAATGGACAGAAGAAGAGGCTCGTTGCTGATTGGTGAGCAGATTAATCTTGCTACCGGTGCTGTGATCAATATGGATAGCGGTGATCCTTTAATCTACACCGAGGAAATTGAAAATTTTGAAAATGCGAAGCAGAATGAAGGTGCCCGGTTGTTTAAGTACGAAGTGAAGGAGGGAGAATCCTGGGAGCGCGATCATGACTGGGTGCTGATGCGTTATGCCGAGGTACTGATGATGCAGGCAGAGTGTTATGTACGCATGGGAACCCCCGATCTTGCCCGTCCGTTTGTAGAACAGTTAAGAACCCGTGCAGGATTAGAAGCCCCCGAAAACATCACTCTTGATTTTTTAAATGATGAGTGGCTCAGAGAATTTGTTTTTGAAGGACATCGACGTACGCATAACATCCGATTTGGCGATTTCTTTGAGCCCTGGTGGGAGAAAGGAATAACACCACAATACAGGGGCATTTACCCAATTCCTCGATCGGAGCTTGATAAAAATCAAAACCTGACACAAAATCCTGATTATTAAGGGTTTGTTTATTGGATGAAACGATGAGTGGAAGTATCCTCCAGGGATGCTTCCATTTTGATAAAATGAATGGAAAAGTTTTTTCCTGACTTAATAAGAAGAGTATGTACAGGTTATTTTTTGCCGGAGCCCTTTTGATAATGGGAAATCTGTTTGTTGGTTGTGAGAATAAAAAAAAAACTCAGCCGACCGGGTCTTTCGAGGTGGAGGCTTTTGCTCCCGTGGCGATACCCAGGACCAATGATATAAAGTTATTTGTTCACTATATGCCATGGTTTGAAACGCCGGAAACGGATCCAAATAATCAATGGGGCATTCACTGGACTATGGCTAATCAAAACCCGGATCAAACAGGTGCTGATGGTTATCCGGAAGTGGCTTCACATTTCAATCCATTGATAGGGCCATATGCGTCGGGAGATCCGAATGTTGTTGAATATCATCTACTGTTAATGAAATATGCAGGGATTGACGGGGTTTTAATTGACTGGTACGGGACATTCGATGTTATTGATTATCGTTCTAATAAAGAAAATGCTGTAGTGTTGATTGATAAGCTTAGTGAGGTAGGTCTTCAATTTGGAATTGTTTATGAAGACAGGACATTGTCACAGGTGGTAGAGGCAGGATTGGAATCCGGTCAACTGAATGCAGCTATTGAGGATATGTCTTATCTCGAAAGAAATTATTTTTCCCGGGATGAATACATTACCATTGAAAACAAACCTTTGCTGATGGTTTTTGGCCCTATTAATCTTCAAAATGAAGAAGAGTGGAGCCAGGCTTTCGATAACCTGAATCAAAAACCCTGTTTTCTTACTTTGTGGGATCAGTCGGTTGATGCCGGAAGTAATGCTGATGGTGAATATGCCTGGGTGTATGCCAACAATAATCATCTACAGAATTTTTATTCTCAAAAGGTTGATGGATTGAATTTTTGGATGGGATCCGCTTATCCCGGGTTTGTTGATTTTTATGCAGCGGGAGGTTGGTCTGACGATATCGGATGGGAAATACCTCACAATGATGGAGCAACACTGGATGAAACGCTTCAGATGGCTGTAGATGCCGGCGTGGAATACCTGCAGCTGGTTACCTGGAACGATTTTGGAGAGGGCACTATGATTGAACCTACTCATGAGTTTGAATATGAATACCTTCAAAAAGTTAAAGATTTCGCTGGAGTAAGAAGCGTGGATTCAGGCTTTGACCTTATTTATTCTCTTTTTGAGAAGAGAAAACAATTTCGACAGAATTCGATGATTCAGAAAAAACTGGATCAGGTTTTTTATTATCTTGTTTCCATGCAGCCCGAGCTGGCAGCGGATATTATGGAGGATGTCGAAAATGAGTCGTTGTGATTGTTGTTTTCTGTTTTTTTAATTTTTAAAATGTGTTTGCGGTGAAAAAATATTTGTTAATTGCGCTGGGCCTCCTGCTTTTTTTCTTTGTAACCGGTTGTAGCCAGTCGGATTCTACTATTTCATCTCCGAATGGAGAGTTGACTTTGAAATTTCAGCTTGATAGGGATGGGATTCCTTATTATTCTTTGACCGGCAGGGAAAATCAAATTATTCAGCCCTCGAAATTAGGGTTTGAGTTTAAGAATATGAAACCTCTGAAGAGTGGTTTTGAAATCGTTAATGTCGCGATCGATTCATTAGATCAGACCTGGGAGCAGCCTTGGGGGCAGTTTGAAAGGGTTCGGGATAATCATAAAGAAATGGTTGTTGAACTCCGGGAAAAGGGAGATGAAAAACGCTTGCTGAATGTGGTTTTTCGGCTGTTTAATGACGGACTGGGGTTCAGGTATGTGTTCCCAGGGCAGGAAAATGTTGATAGTCTGGTAATCAGCAATGAATTGACTCAGTTTGTTTTTCCGGAAGAACACCAGGTGTGGTGGGCCCCGGTTCATTCTGAAAACAGTTACTACGAGAGCTATTACAGACGGGCTCCGATGAATGAGACAGACACCATAAATACACCTGCTACCTTTGAGACCAATTCGGGATACTACCTGGCTATTCATGAGGCCAATCTTACTGATTATGCTTCAATGACGCTTCGTCTGGAGGATCAGAATCAGTATCAAAGTGAATTGGTTCCCTGGGCTAATGGAGTTAAAGTTTATGGAAAAGCACCTTTTAAAACGCCGTGGAGAACTATTATCGTTGGGACGAATCCGGGGCAACTTGCAATGTCTAATCTCACACTTAATTTGAATGAGCCTTGTGTTCTGGCAGATGTTTCATGGATTGAACCCACCAAATATGTCGGGATTTGGTGGGGAATGCATTTGGAAAAATATACATGGGGGCAGGGCCCACAACATGGTGCCACTACTGAAAACACCAAACGTTATATTGATTTTGCTGCCAGACATGGGTTTGGCGGGGTGTTGGTAGAAGGATGGAATGTTGGCTGGAACGGCAACTGGCCGGAGAATGGAGATCTATTTAGTTTTACAACCTCCTATCCTGATTTCGATTTGGAAGAAGTTTGTAAATACGGTGCTAAAAAAAATGTTCGTATAATTGGCCATCATGAAACAGCCGGTGGGGTTTCCAATTACGAAGAGCAATTGGAGGATGCCTTCTCACTTTATCATAAAAACGGGGTAAATGCTGTTAAAACTGGTTATGTTAATGAATTCCTGAATGGCAAAGAATGGCATGATGGGCAATTCGGAGTTCGTCATTATCGAAATGTAATTGAAACAGCTGCCAAATATAAAATCATGATTGATAATCACGAACCAGTTAAAGGGACCGGACTGGAAAGAACTTATCCTAACTTGATGACCCAGGAAGGAGGGCGCGGACAGGAATACAACGCGTGGTCTCCGGATGGTGGAAATACTCCTTCACACACAACGGTCGTTCCATTTACCCGGATGTTGGCCGGTCCTTTTGATTTTACCCCCGGAATATTTGATTTTCATTATGAAACGGCTTCCCGAGCTCGTCCACAAACAACTCTGGCCAAACAATTGGCTCTTTATGTCATTATCTTCAGTCCTTTGCAGATGGCTGCGGATTTACCCGAAAACTATGAAGAAAATCTGGCTTTTCAGTTTGTAAAGGATGTCCCTTGTAATTGGTCGAATTCAAGGGTATTAAATGCTGTTATCGGGGAGTTTGTAACCATTGTCCGAAAAGACTATGACAGTGAAGAGTGGTATTTGGGCTCAATAACCAATGAAGAGGGCAGAGTTTTTAATGTAAATCTTTCCTTTTTGGAGGAAAACAGGAATTACAAAGCGCAAATTTATCAAGATGCGGAACATACACATTATAAAACAAGTCCTGAAACAATTGTGATTAAAGAAAAGGTGGTTGATAGAAATTCTAATTTGAAATTGAGGTTGGCTCCCGGTGGGGGAACAGCTATTCGGTTTATTTCTGTAGCTGAATGACATTAGGCTGTTAGCCTTTTACAAATAACTAATTATTAATCCATTGCAAAATCAGGCAAATAACTCATAACTCATTTATAATAAAAACTTTGCGTCATTGCGTTTCTGCGTTAAAGCTTTTTTTAACGGACTATTATTGAAATAGGGACTTTGTTGAAGTTCAGGACAGGAACAGGTCGAACGAAATTTCGACCTGTTTTAGAGATTGATTTGGCTCAATTAATTTATTTCGTTGAACATTGAGGGGGGAGGAGGGGGTCAGTGTCACCGGCATATCCATGACACTCCCAAAGTCTTTTCCTGATTTTGTCGAGGTAAGCATTGATCTGAGGGGCTTCTTTGGATTTAGTCTTTGCTTTTCCTGCTTCTTTGTTCACCATCACTGTGTTTTCAGATGGTTTTTAATGAATGGGTCAAGAACACAAAAAGCTGAAAGTCAAACGACTTACAGCTTTTTGTGTTTGGATGAATGTGAAAATGTGATCCGGGCGGGATTCGAATAGAATCCATATAGCTGCTGTAAATCAAGAGATTGGCTTGGTGTGTTTTTAGTTGTTCACCATTTTGTTCTCATTCGTTTTGATGATGTTTGAGCGTTTTTGACTTTTTGAGTCTATTACAAAGTTAGGAGATTGAGGGATGAAAAGCAATTTTGTTTGTGTTGATTTTGTGTGTTTTGTGGTTGTTGGAGGGATGCTGTTTTTTGGTGAGGTGAGGCAAAAGGAAAGAAAAGAGAATAGTATTTATGAAAAAGGGGATTGATGTGTAGATTGTGTTTTCTTTGAGCTTTTTGGGGTGGGATGAATTGAATGAAATGAGGGTTTTTGTTTAGGATTGTGGTTGTTGGTTGGTGTTAGGGATGTGATTGCTGTCTAAAGGGAATAAATAGGGGTAAAACCTGATAAATCTAATGGGATTAGTCGTAGATGTACTCCTTTACTTCTTCGGGCGCAAAGCCGGCGAAGTCGGCGAATTCTTGGATGGTTACGAATTGATGGGGTTCTTTCCCCAGGCGCTTACGAATGTTGTCCAGGATGCGGTAACCGGTTTTTTCGCTTTTGCCGGTGATGCGCTGGATGTCTTTGGCGTAGATGCAAATTCTTTTGGTCTTCATTTTCTATAGGGTTGCTTATTTAACAATAAGTCAGGTTTTAATACTTTATCTATACTTAAGCTATACAGTATCTATACTGATGCTGTATTGTCTGTTTGTAAATTTGTACCTGTAAAAATAATAAAAAAAGAGACATTGCAGGACAGTTTTCTCATTGAAAGTCAGGTTTCCCGTGGTGATTTGAAAAAAAGGGTTTTCAGTGATAGGTTTGATTCATTAACGAGGGTGTATGGGTTAACCATCTCCCTGAAAACCTAAAATGTTATGGCAAGACAAGAAAGTTTTTTGAAGTTGAAAGGAAGAGTAGGAGACCTTACTTTCTACAAAAGTGGCGGGAAATATCTGGCTCGTACTAAAG
>Ga0163225_100058_pt1 | contig 34460 bp, 15 predicted proteins | sample MSEWel2016_04_06_2_FD_113145 | JGI IMG/M metagenome (GOLD analysis project Ga0163225, IMG submission 113145) | Subsurface microbial communities from deep shales in West Virginia, USA - MSEEL Well Study Marcellus 5H_2016_04_06 ... | reverse complement strand
TTCGGGGGCTTTCGAAGTTTTTGAATCCAGGGAGTCCCGATTGTGCTTTTTGTTGGTTTTTAGGGTAAAAACCTTACAAAAGCCACTTCGGGATAACTGATTCAAAAACGAGAATAACAGTCTACCCCGATTTTTTTTTCAGGGCAGTAGTTGGTGTTTTCTTGCAAAGACTAATTAGATCTTTTGTAAGTGTTTTTGATGTGAACAGTCCGTTAACAAACGCCTAAACGCGGAGACGCAATGGCGCAAAGCTTTTATAATAAGAGAGTTATCGCCTTAACGCCTCTCCATGCAATTAGCTCGTCATCAGGTGTTTGTAAAAGTTTAGCGAAGTGTGGTGATTTGGAAACCGGGAAAAAGGATCTGTTTTTGTGAAATGTTTTAATGGTTTGAGTTCTATGACAAGTTTAAAGCGACAAGTTATTTTGACACAATCTCAAAGGAACGGAAGAGTCGCCTGGCATATAGCAGCTAAAAGTTGTGGTATAAATTTGTTTCCATGAGTGTAGTATAAAAAGGTATATTTTTGCCAAAATTAAGGCTTTGAAAATTTTTGTGCCGGATCTAACCTTCTGTTAATGAGGATTCAAAAATTTTCATTAACGAAGAGTTTGGCAATAAAGATGCTTTTTAGACCGGACTCTTCCATTTTTAATACCAAAGGTCAAATGGGGCATATTTGATTCGGTTCTGCCGCTTTGCTTGTAGAGAATCCGTCCCATCTTACTTTGTCTGCCCGAGCCAGAGTAGCTAACAGCTAACAGCTAAGAGCTAAGAGCTAAGAGCTAACAGCTAAGAGCTAAGAGCTAACAGCTAACAGCTAAGAGCTAAGAGCTAACAGCTAAGAGCTAAGAGCTAACAGCTAACAGCTAACAGCTAACAGCTAAGAGCTAAGAGCTAAGAGCTAACAGCTAACAGCTAACAGCTAACAGCTAACAGCTCTTGTTGTTGGAAGGTCAGAGGTGTAAATTTTGGTTTAAATGGAGTATATTTTTTATTTCAGAAGTGTAATTTTTTATTGATCGTTTGTTGAAATGAGTAGATAAAGGGTCTTTAAAGTGTTTGGTTATTAGGTGAGTCCGGTTGAAAAATCAGGGAAGGTGTATTTTTTTGTGAATAATAGCAGAACAGAAAATAACAGACAAGTTATTTTTCTTGAATTTTTCTGATTTGAAAACCGGGTCAGAGTAAATATCTTTGATTTTGCATTTTGTAACATGTTTTAATAGAATGTGTGTCGTTTAAAGTTTTGAATTGAAGTTGTTTATCTATTTTTATATGCGTTAGCTAAAATATTAATTATGAGTACGACAGAGAAAATAAGTTTTAAGGAAAAGATTGGTTACAGTCTTGGAGATCTTGCAGCCAATCTTATTTTTCAGACCCTGATGACCTTTTTGGCCTTTTTCTACACTGATGTTTATAAAATTCCGCCGTCATCAGCATCTGCTATCATTTTTGCCGGTGGTATGGTGGGTGCCTTTTTTACTCCAATAATGGGAATGATTGCCGATCGCACAAAAACTCGCTGGGGAAAATTCAGACCCTGGATTTTGTGGACTTCTGTTCCTTTTGGGGTAATAGCGATTTTGGCTTTTTCCACACCGGATTTTAGTCCTGGAGGAAAGGTTGCTTATGCAATGATTACCTACATTCTACTGGTAGTAGTATATGCTGCGAACAATCTTCCATATAGTGCATTGAGTGGGGTAATTACCGGAAATATGTCTGACCGGAACAGTATTTCGTCTTATCGTTTTACCGGTGTGATGATTGCTCAGTTTGTTGTTCAGGCTTTATTATTGCCTTTGGTTTTAATATTGGGAGATGGCGACCGGGCAGCCGGATTTGAAGTGGTTATCGGTATTTTTGCAGGTGTTGGCGTAATTTTCTTTCTGATTACTTTCTTTTCTACCAAGGAAAGAATTATTCCCACAAAGGAGCAGACAAGCAGTCTGAAGCAAGACCTTTCCGATTTGGCGAAAAATAAACCCTGGATAGTAATGATTGTTCTTACCACTTTTATATTTATTACTCTTGCGTTAAAAGGGGGTGTTTATGTTTATTATTTTGAGAATTATCTGAATGAAGCTCAACTGTCTACGTTCCTGACAGATATCGGGTTTAACGGTTTTATTAATAATGTTGACCGTTTTTTTGAAAGTTTAGGATTTATAGGATTTCACTGGCCGAACGATGCACCAACTTCCGGGTTTAGCCTTTTTAATGGCAGTGGTATTATTTTAATGATTGCGGGAATTGCCATTTCTAAAGGTCTTGCCGACAAATTTGGGAAAAGGGATGTATTTATGGTAGGATTGATTGGGGCGATGATTACTCAATTTTTGTTCCTTTTTATTCCGGCCGATGGCATTAGTTTTGTTTTCCTGCTTCAACTTTTTCATGGTTTTTCTTATGGACTGACAATTCCGTTGCTGTGGGCTATGATAGCCGATGTGGCTGACTATTCGGAGTGGAAAAATAACAGACGTGCTACGGCGATTGTCTTTTCTGCTATGGCCTTTGGATTAAAAGTAGGTCTTAGTATGGGCGGTACTATATTAGCAGGACTGTTGGCTCTTTATGGGTATAATGAACAGCTGGATGTTCAGCCGGATGTTGCCATTCAGGGAATAAAACTAACAATGAGTGTTTACCCTGCATTGACATTCCTGGTGGGATTGGTGAGCTTGTTTTTCTACAAAATTAATAAAAGTATGGAAGTTCAAATTGAACAAGATCTTTTGAACAGAAGAAAAAATAATAAAGAAGATTAGCAATCATATAAGAGTCCGTTAAAAAATAGCTAAAACGCAGAGACGCAATGACGCAAAGTTTTTATTATGAGTGAGTTGTGGTTTGTTTGTCTGATTTTGTAATGGATTGATTATAAGTTGTTTGCAATCCCGAAACTTAGGGATTACGGAGTATTGAATAATAGAAATGAGTGTAGTATAAAAAGGTATATTTTTGCCAAAATCAAGGCTTTGAAAATTTTTGTACCGGAGTTAACCTGTTGTTAATGAGGATTCAAAAATTTTTATTAACGAAGAGTTTGGCAATAAAGATGCTTTTTAGACTGGGCTCAATAATAGAAACAGTTAGAAATATTATCCCGGTATGAATAGGTTTAAACAAATTGTTTTGGTGTTTGCACTCGGACTTTTATTGTCCGGGTGCAATAATACACCAGATAAAGATTCCAGTACCTTTAAAGATGCATTTGACGGGAAGTTTCTTGTAGGTGCTGCTCTCAATGTGGAGCAGATTGCCGGCAACGAACCTAAAGCCCTGGATATTGCTAAAACGCATTTTAACTCTGCTGTTGCAGAGAACTGCATGAAGATGGAGAATATTCATCCCGAAGAGGATATCTTTTTTTGGGATGAGGCTGATGCATTTGTAGAGTTTGCTGAAAAAAACAATATGCACATTGTGGGGCACACCTTAGTTTGGCATTCACAAGCGGCTCCCTGGATTTTTGTTGATGAAAATGGGGACGACGTTTCACGTGAAGTGCTTATTGAGCGTATGAAGAATCATATTCAAACTATTGTGGGTCGATATAAAGGACGAGTTGATGGTTGGGATGTGGTAAACGAAGCCATTGAGAGTGATGGTTCCTGGCGTGGGAACAAATGGTATCAGATCATTGGGCCCGAATATGTGGAGCTGGCCTTTCAATTTGCTCAGGAGGCAGATCCAGAAACTGAACTGTACTACAACGATTATGGCGTTTCAGGAAAAACCAAATGCGACGGAATCTACGATCTGGTGAAGAACCTTCTTGAAAAAGGAGTGAAGGTTGATGGCATTGGTTTACAGGGCCATTTGAACTTTGATATTCCGCTGATATCCGAGATGGAAACATCTATTGAAAAGCTCTCTTCTCTGGGTGTAAATTTGATGGTTACCGAGTTGGATATGACTATTGTTCCCTGGCCTTCTGATGAAGTGACTGCAGAAGTTTCTTTGAGTTATGAATTGTCGAAAGAGTACGATCCGTATTCAGAAGGCCTTCCCGATTCTGTTTATCAGCAGGTGATGGACAGGTATGCCGGGTTCTTTGAAATGTTCCTTAAGCATCATGAAAAAATTTCAAGAGTAACATTTTGGGGTATTCATGACGGGAATTCGTGGAGAAACAACTGGCCCATTGAAGGTCGCACAGATTTCCCGCTTCTTTTCGACCGGAGTTACCAGATGAAAGAAGGTGTGGAAGATATTCTTGAAATGGCTGAAAATTGGGAAACTAATTAATTAAAAAGATAGAATTATGGTTAGAGATCATTTGACAAAAGACCTTTTCATTGCCGATCCGGCAGTGCATGTGTTTAACGGAAAACTTTACATCTATCCTTCACACGATTTTGAGGCCGGTATTCCGGAAGATGATTTAGGTTCTCACTTTGCCATGGAAGATTATCATATCTTTTCTATGGATGATATCGATTCAGAGGCAAAGGATAATGGAGTGGCGCTTCATGTAAAAGACATTTCCTGGGCAGGACGTCAGCTTTGGGATAGTGATGCAGCCTGTAAAAATGGGAAATATTATCTCTATTTTCCCGTGAAAGATAAGACAGATATTTTCAGAATTGGTGTGGCAATCAGCGATAAACCCGAGGGACCTTTTGTGCCGGAGCCATTTCCGATTTTGGGGAGTTACTCTATTGATCCTTGTGTTTTTGAAGACGAGGACGGCAAACACTATATGTATTTTGGGGGAATCTGGGGCGGTCAGCTTCAGCGTTTCCGCAACAACAAAGCCATTGAGTGTGGCCAGTTGCCTGCTGATGATGAGCCCGCTTTGTGTGCCAAAGTGGCTGTGATGAGTGATGATATGCTTCAGTTTGGTGAGGAGCCTGAAGACCTTGTGATTCTTGATGAAAATGGTCAGCCATTGAAAGCCGGAGATAACGATCGCCGCTTCTTCGAAGCTTCCTGGATGCACAAATACAATGGCAAATATTATTTTACTTATTCTACCGGTGACACCCATAAAATTTGTTATTCTACCGGTGACAATCCTTATGGACCGTTTACCTATGGTGGGGTAATCTTAAATCCTGTTGTGGGATGGACAACACACCATTCTGTGGTAGAGTTTAAAGGGAAGTGGTATTTGTTTTTCCATGATTCTGCAATTTCAGGAAAAACATGGCTTCGAAGTGCAAGATTCGCCGATTTGAATCATTTACCCGATGGCTCTATTGAGACCATCACCGTGGAGTATTAGTTATTTTACTTGTTTTACGATTTAAAGGGGGTGTCTGGAATTATTCAGGCACCCTTTTTTCAGGTTCATGATGATAGGTCAGAGAATAAAAAAAAGGAACATTTAAACTGTTCCTTTCTTTGTGTAAGTTTTTTCCCTGATAATGTGCAATCTTAATAACCTGAAAATTCAAAAATACCTTTTTGCAGATGCATCGGATATCCGATTTCCCGGCAAGATGTGGCCATATAAGTGTTAAGCCCTGACTTCTTCGGTCTCAACATCGGCCTGACCATAAGCGGGACAGTCCTGAACAGACTTACAGGATGAAAAACTCAAAGCTAATAACAACAACACAGAGGCAACAAGCGCTAATTTCTTCATGATTGAAAATTTTTTCAGTAAAAGTAAACGGTTTATCCTATAAACGCAAAATTTAATTTCAGATTTTTCATAAACGTTTTTTTATGTGTGAGGGTTACGCAAAAGAATGATTTTCTTGATGAGATTCTTTATTTTTTGGATAAACTGATTCTCAGAACTGACAGGAACAAAAATTTTCCCAAATAACGAATATGTATTACCTTTGGATTTTAGACATTACTGATGATTCAGCCACTTTGTCTGTTAACGAAGAATGAAGTTTGAATTTCATATAAAATAACAAACTATGCAGATTGAACAATTGCAAGGCTCAATAGTGGCCATTGTAACTCCATTTAAGGACAACGGTGAAATTGACCTGAATGCTTTTGATGAGTTGATTGAGTTTCACATCAACAGTGGTACCGATGGTATCGTGGTGTGTGGTACAACCGGCGAAACGCCAACCTTGAGTGATTCTGAAGATGCTCAGATGATTGAGCGATGTGTAACGAAGGTTAATGGCAGGGTGCCTGTTATTGCCGGAACCGGCAGTAATTCTACGTCCGATTGTATCAAATACAGCCGTAAAGCTGTTGAACTGGGAGCTGATGCCTTGTTGGTGGTCGCTCCTTATTACAATAAACCCTCAAAAAGGGGAATCTACAAACATTTCTCTCAGGTTGCCAAAAATGTGGATGCACCGATTATTCTGTATAACGTTCCAGGACGTACCGGAAGTAACATTGAGCCATCGACTGCTATTGAACTGGCCAATAATCACAAAAATATTATTGCCATTAAAGAAGCTGGTGGTGATATGAATGTTTTTGCTGAACTGTTGGCCAATCGCCCCGAAGGGTTTAAGGTTTACAGCGGCGATGATTTTCTTTCTTACTCCTCCAACTTTCTGGGTGCTGATGGTTGCATCTCTGTGGTGGCCAATTTGATACCTGCCGACTTTCATAAGATGATGAAAGCTTCTATGCAGGGAGATTTTGTGGTGGCTCGTGACTTGTTTTATAAATACCGGTCTTTGATGGAACTGATGTTTCTGGAATCCAATCCGCTACCCGTTAAAACTGCCTTGGCATTAATGGGCCGGGTCAATGAAGTATTCCGCGCTCCTCTCTGTGAAATGGAGGATGAGAACAGGGAGCAACTTAAAATTGAACTGAAGAAACTGAAGTTGATATAGTGTTTGAACCAATTAGAAAAAAAGAAGGACTTCTTTTTCGGATGAATTCTAAAGAATTCAACAAATGATATATAAAACAGGCTGAAAGATGGTTTTCAGTCTGTTTTTTTTATTTCATTAACTGGACAGAAAAACTTATTCCTGGAGTGATTTTCAGGTTTGTGGAAAATTAATCATTTTCATTTAGCAAGGGTCGGGAATAATTTTTTTATCCAGAAGTGAAGACATTTTTAATTTTCATTTGGTTTCCTGTGAGTTAACTTTGAATATCTTCTTTATTATTGTTACTGGAGCACGCTGAGTTTAATTGTCTAATTTGCATTTTGAAACACTATTTATTGTCCGGAGAAAATATTTTTTTTTAAGAGATTGCTTCACTACGCTCGCAATGACGTGGTTTTGCAAGGATTTGAGGGTTGGAGGGGGTTGATTTTCGGGCTCCCGAAAATCAACCCCTTCCAACCCTCCTTAAAGACTGTAAAAGCTGTCATTTCGAGCAAGGCGAAGCAATCTCCTTTTTTTAACCGGCACCAATGATTTTGAAAGAAAATAATACTTTTACCACGCATCAAATACACACAACAATGAAAAAACTTTTTACAACAATCGTTTTTTTGATTTCCATCCCTGTTTTTGCACAGCAGATTAATCCCAATCCCTGGGTAATGGCTCCTGATACTGGAACTGAGGTTACCTACAAAAATCCTGTTATACCGGGCTTCTATCCCGACCCCAGTGTTTGCCGTGTGGGGGATGATTATTACCTGGTAAACAGCACCTTTGAATATTTTCCGGGGGTACCGGTGTTTCACAGTAAAGACCTGGTTAATTGGAGACAGATTGGTCACTGTATCGACCGGGAAGAGCAGATAAAAGGCGAAATCAATATCTTTGCACCAACCATCAGACATCACAATGGTACTTTTTATATGATTACTACGAATGTCACGCATGGTGGAAACTTTTATGTGACGGCCAAAGACCCGGCCGGGCCCTGGAGTGAAGCCATCTGGGTGGATATGCCTGAAATTGACCCCGACCTGTTTTTCGATGACGATGGCAGGGCCTATGTAACTACATCAACTTTTGAATTGGCTGAAATAGATATTAAAACAGGCGAATTGTTAAGTGAACGCAAAAAGATATGGAACTCAACCGGTGGTCGGTATCCCGAAGCACCGCACATCTATAAGAAAGATGGATTTTATTACCTGATGGCTGCGGAAGGCGGTACTGAGGAAGCCCACATGGTAACCATCGCCCGAAGTCACAATATTTGGGGCCCTTACATCGACAATCCTGCCAATCCCATTGCCACTCATGTAAACCATGCCGGTATGGGTAAGCCCATTCAGGGAATTGGTCATGCCGATATTATTCAGGCGCATGACAATAGCTGGTGGATGGTTATTCACGGATATCGCAGCGTGACGGGGTATCCTCCACATCACATTTTGGGGCGCGAAACATGCCTGGTTCCTGTTAACTGGCCCAAAGGAGGATGGCCTGTGGTTAATGGAAACGGAACGGTGGATGTGGAGATGAAACATGCCACTTTGCCACAAATGCAGGTTTCAAAAAATGCAAAACGTACAGATTTTGATGTGGCGCAGTTGGGTTTTGATTGGAATTACATTCAGCCTCCGGGAGATGAAACCTTTCAATTGAATGCCCAAAAGGGGCAGCTTAAATTATGGGGTTCTGGACTTCAAATTGGAGAAAAGGGTAGCCCTGCCTTTGTTGGGCGCCGACTTACCGACATCCGGTTTTCAGCCACGACCCGACTTGATTTCGATCCGGACAATGAAAACGAAGAAGCAGGTATGACTCTGGTCAACAACGGGTCGCACTTCGATTTTGTGGTGAAAACGAACAACGGGCAACGAATTTTGCTGGTAAAACTGCAATTTGGACAAATCACCTATAAATCTGAAGAGATAATCCTGGCACCCGGCTCAGTGGATCTAAAAATTGAAGGAACGGGCCCGGAATTTATATTCTCCTATGCTCAAAACAACAATGAGTTTAAGACGGTTGAAACGGCCGATGCACGTTTTCTTAGCACTCAGACTGTGGGCTGGTTTACCGGTGTTTATGTAGGTTTGTACGCAACGGGTAATGACAAAGAAGCGGAGGCCCCGGCGGTATATGATTGGTTTGATTATATTGGCAGCAATTAGATTTTGGTCGTAAGGGGCAGGAGTAGGTCAGGCAGAATGCACCAAAAATGCGCCAGCGCCGAAGGCGATCCGACATAAATGTTAAGCACCGACCACCGGAATAAAAATATCTGAACATTGCACCAACTGCTTTTTGAGTCGGGGTAATGTTTATGTTTGATGAAATAGATTGGTTGCTTTTTTTGAAGCCAGTGATAATGAATAATCACTGTAAGTCAATCAATGGGTTAAAATATTTCTGATAGACGTGATATTTTTTTAATATTTGTATCAGTTTTTATTGGTTTTGAACCTTGTTTTTCAAAATATATGGGTCGGATGTTCAGGAAAATAATGTTAGGTGTAGTTTTTGGATTTCTTTGTTTGCCGTTGACGGGGCAGACCTTGGAAGAAGTGGACTACAAATTCCGGCATCTCAACAGTTCTCATGGCCTGTCTAATAATCAGATATCATCTATACATAAGGATCGTTACGGATTTGTCTGGTTTGGAACCGTTTCAGGCCTTAACAGGTATGACGGGCATTCATTTAAAACTTACAAGAATATTCCAGGGGATAGTACCACCATTCCTTTCAACAATGTTCAGAAGATTTTTGAGGATCATCGGGGTTGCCTTTGGATTTTGTCACAGGACAATCAGCTTACCATATTCGACCCGTCAAAAGATGTTTTTTACACAGATTATTATCTTCTGGCGGGGAAAAACGCGATTCCTTCCGATTATATTGCATCATTGGAGGTGGATAAGGATTCCAATTTATGGGTGGCTACCAATCAATACGGTGTATTTAAAGTCGATTCAGAAACCGAAGAAATTGAAAGGTTTCATGAACTAAAAGGAAGTAAAAGGGATATTGGCAGTGACCTGGTTACCGATGTTTTTATAGAAAGTGACTCTACGGTGCTGATTGTCAATGCTTTTGGCGTAGTCGAACGCTTGAGTTCTAAAACCGGGGAGGTGCTTTATTCCTATCAGCCTCAGAAACTTAAAGGGAGTTCTGTTGAGGATTTTTATTCCCTTCTGGCAGATAAAAGTGGTGATTTCTGGATTTATTCAGAACAGAGTGATAAAGGACTTTTTTATTTCGATGCAGACAGCGAAGAAGAACTTCATTTTTCTGTTGATGATTCTCGTTATCGTATCTCCAGTAACATTGTTACCGGGATCCTTCAGGATAAAAAAGGACATATTTGGGTGGGAACGGATCATGGTGGCATTCAGATAATTGACAAGTCTGATTTCTCTTTGATCAACGTTCGAAACCTTCAGGGGGTTTACAACAGTTTATCTCAAAACAGTATTACCTCTCTGGTTCGCGATAATGCCGGAACCATCTGGATAGGAACCTATAAAGAAGGGGTGAATTACTATCATCCGGATCTGTTTCAGTTTAAACTTTTTTCGCATAATCCATTTATTGAGGAGGGCTTACCTGCCAATGACATCGATTGTTTTGCAGAAGATGATGACGGAAATTTTTATATTGGAACCAATGGAAGTGGTTTGATTTATTACAACCGGAAAAAAAAGACTTTTAAAGTATTCAGGGCAGAACCATCCAATCCCGATGCTTTGAGCCATGACGTGATCGTGAGTTTGCTGTTTGACTCCAAAAACCGGTTATGGGTGGGAACTTATTATGGGGGCCTGAACTGCTATCAGGATGGAAAATTCACCAGATACTACCACGATGCCGAAAATCCTGAAACCATTTCAGATAACCGGATCTGGAAAATTCTGGAAGATTCCGACGGGCGTATTTGGGTGGGAACACTTGGCGGTGGGCTCGATTTATTTGACGAGGCCAATAACCGTTTTCTGCATTACCGCGATGGAGACCTGAATTCGGTAAATTCCAATTTCATTCTAACCATGGAAGAGGATAATGCCGGCAATTTGTGGATGGGAACCTCTTTTGGCATTAATGTACTGAATAAGAATACCGGCAGATTTTCTCATATTGCGGCCAATCCAGGAAAAGAAAATGCTTTGAGTCATCATATTGTGTTGGCTATTTTGCAGGATCGGCGGGGAATGATGTGGTTTGGCACACGCAACGGGCTGAATATGTACGATCCACAAACAGGTGAATTTCGTTTGTTCCTGGAGCGTGACGGACTACCTGATAATAATATTCTCAACCTGCTGGAGGATGAAGCCGGAAATATCTGGATGAGTACGTTGAATGGCTTATCCCGGTTGGAGATAGATGATACAGATGAGAGGACAGACTATTCTTTTAGCAATTTCGATCTATTGGATGGCTTGCAGGGCCGGGAGTTTAACGAGCACGCAGCGTTTAAAACATCAGCAGGAGAGTTGATTTTTGGCGGGCCTGATGGGTTTAACCTCTTTAATCCGGCCAATATTCAGAAAAGTACCCGAATTCCTCAGGTGCGAATTACCGGACTAAGACTCTTTAATAAACAAATTGAAGTAGGTGAGAAAGTGGAACGGAAACCGATCCTTGAAAGCCCGTTGTTTCTTTCTGATACCCTGACGTTGAAGCACAACCAGAATGTTTTCTCGCTGGAGTTTTCCGGAATGGGTTATTTTCATCCCGAAAAAATTAAATATCAGTACAAGCTGGATGGATTCAATGAAGATTGGGTCTCTACCGATGCTTCCAATCCATTGGCAACTTATACCAACCTCAATTACGGAACTTATCGTTTCCGGGTGAAAGCAAAAGTGGGAGAGGACGGGGCGTTGGGAAATGAAGCCAATTTAACTGTCGTGATTAAACCACCTTTTTATGCGACTCGATATGCGTATGCTGCTTACATCCTTTTATTTGCAGCATTGGTGGTGTTCTTTGGCTTTGTGGTCAGGCGTCGTGAACGGATCAAATATGAGAGACAAAGCGAGTTGATGCAACATAAGCGCATCCACGAAATGGATGCAATGAAAATTCGGTTTTTCACAAACATCAGCCATGAGTTTCGAACTCCGCTTACCCTTATCATCACCCCTTTGGAAAAATTGGTCAGGGAGGTGGAAAATGCCTCTGCTAGAGAACAATTAAAGCTGGTGACACGCAATGCTAAAAGACTGCTGGGGCTGGTGAATCAGTTATTGGATTTTCGAAAAATGGAAGTTCAGGGCCTTACCCTCAACAGAAGCCAGGGAGATATTGTTGCGTTTGTAAAAGAGGTTGGGCTCTCATTTTCTGATTTGTTTGACACCAAAACCATCCGGTTTTCAATCTTTGCCAATACCGATTCATTAATGATGACTTTTGATCCTGATAAAATGGAGAAAATTGTTTTCAACTTGCTTTCAAATGCGTTCAAATTTTCCCGGGAAAACGGAGAAGTTTTTTTGAACCTTGAGTATTTAAAAGCAGCTTCGGGAGGTAGCAACGATGATGAAAGAGGGGTGGTGAAAATTATTGTTGGGGACAAAGGTATCGGCATTCCACAGGAAAAACAGGAAAAGGTTTTTGAACGATTTTTTCAGGCCGGTGACGGGACTGAACAGAATATGGGAAGCGGTATTGGGTTGGCCATAACGAAAGAGTTTGTGCGCCTCCATGACGGTGAAATATTTGTGAAAAGTGAGCCGGGTAAGGGAAGTGTTTTTACTGTCGAACTACCAGTTGTCTCCCAAAATGATACAGGTGACCCCGAACCAATCAAAATTGAACTTAGCCAGGATGTTCAGCACAACGAGAGTCATTTTAAAGTGGAAAAGAGGGATGACTCAAAAAAACCGTTGCTCCTGCTCATTGAAGACAATGAAGATTTGAGGTTTTATCTGAAAGAGAATCTTGGGGCCCAGTATAGAGTTGTGGAAGCTGCCGACGGAGACGAAGGACTGGAAAAAGCCCGTTCTGTCTATCCCGATATTATCATCAGTGATATCATGATGCCGGGAATTGATGGCGTGGAGTTATGCAGAATATTAAAAAGTGAATCCAAAACCTCTCATATTCCTTTGATTTTACTCACTGCGAAAGTCTCCTCGGAACAGGAAGCCGAGGGATTGGAAGCAGGTGCCGATGATTACATCACGAAGCCTTTTAACTATGAGGTGTTGGAACTTAAAATCCGAAAGCAGATCGATATTCGCCAGCAATTTAGAGCAAAACTCGAAAAACAGCATTACGAAATTGCTCCCGGTGAAATTGGGGTGACCTCGCTGGATGAGAAATTCATCAGAAAGGCCACTCGTTTTGTGGAAACAAATATTTCCAATACCGAATTGTCGGTGGAGTTCTTTAGCCGCGAAATGGGCGTAAGTCGCGGACATTTATACAACAAAATCCTCGCTCTTACCGGCAAGACTCCTACCGAGTTTATTCGCATCATGCGGCTGAAGCGGGGAGCCCAGCTGCTCGGGAAAAGCCAGCTAAATGTGGGGGAGATTGCATTTAAAGTGGGATTTAATGATCCAAAATACTTTTCTCGATATTTCAAAGAGGAGTTTGGTCTTTCTCCTTCTGAGTATGCCAAACGCGTTGAGAAGAATGAGTAAAACCCCTTCCAACCCTTCAACTTCTGTTCAGTCACGTCATGGAGATCGTCCCAAAAGTTATGGGTTTCGTGTTTTTTGTCATTCTGAGATCCAAAAATTTTTATTTAGTAATGTGGAATGACGTTAAATCGGGGCTATCCGTCCGTGTGGATTTGTAATCCAAACGGGTAAAGGGCCAACTATTAATTTGCTTATTTTTTGTTCGTTACAAAAATACGTCATTGGTATCGAAGTGAAGAATCTCGTTGTCAATAATCTACATGATAATGATCCGTGCAATACAAAAGCTGTGTTGACTTTTTAAACTGCTCCAATCTCAAACTTTTAACCGGACACCAATTCTGTCCTAAATAAATATTTTTAACGTGCTGACTGGTTTGATGAGGGCTGACCTTGGCAGGTAAGCCTAAAAACAAGGTTGTTTTATCGTTAAATCGTCTCTGTTTGAATCTCGTGCGCTCAGCAAGAGAGATGAGTTTTGACGATTACGATAAAAGAACCGTAGTTTTTAGAGCGAAAGCTGGCTCAGTCTTGGATTATTGCGATTAGTGAAAGCAGTGTCAAGCTTGCTTGAACAATGCTGAGCGTAGCAATAATCATGAAATAATTTTTTTGTCCCGAAATAGGTTTTTGTTGGTTTTGGAAAACAAAACCTTACAAAACCATAATCGGGATATGGGTTTAAGGGATGAAATCCCTTTTTGGAAAATGTTTAGGACACTTTTAACCGGACACCAATAATTTTTTTTAATAATTATTAGCACATCGACTGTATGCTTGATAATGAGTGTTTTAATCATTGATTATAAGACATATCACTCCCTTTTAAAATACATTTAATTCCCCTCCGGTTACCAAACCACCCCATCATCCATACAAAACGACTTAAATCTTAAATAGTGTTAAAATACCTTTGAATCATCCAAGTCCGAAAACCGGAATGGAGGTAATGTCTTTTGGCTTACCAAATCAATGAGTGTTTCATTATTAAAGATTTAAATCCAATGCTATGTTAAAAAAGAGTTTTCTTTTATTGTTCTTTTTTGTGGCGGGGATAGGCCTGATGGCTCAGCAAACAGTGACCGGCCTGGTTACTGACTCGTCAAATGAACCCGTCCCCGGGGTCTCCATCCTCGAGAAAGGGACTTTGAATGGTACCATTACCCAGGTTGATGGTAACTACTCAATAGAAGTAAGCGAAGGGGCCACATTGGTTTATTCGTTTATCGGTTTTGAAAATCAGGAAATTCCTGTTGAGGGACGTTCTACCATTAATGTGGTCCTCACAGAAAATATCACCGACCTTGATGAAGTCGTGGTTGTTGGTTACGGAGTTCAAAAGAAAAAACTGGTAACCGGTGCCACGCTACAGGTGAAAGGAGAAGATATTGAGCGGATGAACAATACTTCTCCATTACAGGCTCTTCAGGGACGCACGCCTGGTGTAACTATTTCTTCTACTTCCGGTCAGCCGGGTGCTGATATGAAGGTTACTATTCGGGGACTTGGAACTATCGGTAATGCAGGTCCTCTTTATATTATTGATGGAATTGAAGGAGATATTTCAAATATTTCTCCATCAGACATTGAGAGTATTGATGTATTGAAGGATGCGGCTTCTGCTGCAATTTATGGTTCGCAGGCTGCCAACGGGGTTGTGTTGGTTACCACAAAGACAGGTAAGGCTGGTAAAAGCCAGGTAACTTTTGATACTTATTATGGTATTCAGCAGGTTCCCCGCTATACGGATATGCTGAATAGAGAGGAGTATATCTCCATTATGCAGGAACAGGCTGCTAATTCGGGTGCTGCATTGTACAATCCATCGGTTTTTGATGGCACTGCAGACACCGATTGGGTTGAACAGATGTTTGTGGATGATGCTGTTACCCAAAACTATAATATCGGACTTAGCGGAGGCTCTGAATCTTCAATTTATTCCATGTCTTTGAATTATACCGGACAGGAAGGCGTTGTGGGAGGAGCTGATGTTTCCAATTACGAAAGATATGGCTTTCGTTTGAATACAGAACATAAACTTTATGAAGATGTATTGAAAGTAGGTCAACACATGAATTTTAGCTACATTAAAAAGACTGGAATTCAGGTTGGGAATCAATACAGTAATACTCTTCGCGGAGCATTTGGGACTTCTCCTCTTACGCCCGTGTTTAGTGACAATAACAAGTATGATTCTCCGTATAACGACACTTCTTCCTCTCAATGGTATGACGGGGATGGAAACCCTTACGGGAACATGATGACCAACAGCAATAATGAAAATGATGATCAGAACCTGCTGGCTGATGTTTATGCTGAATTGGAACCCATCGACAACCTTACCTTGAAGACCGTTTTTGGTATTAACTACTATGCAGGTGAGTATCGCAGTTATACACCCTTGTACAGGTTCTCTGTATACTCCTATAATGAGGATCATACTACCGTTAATCAAAATATGTCTAAAGGTCACACTTTAACCTGGACAAATACTGCAGCATATAATTTTGAAATTGGTGAGCACAGGTTTGACGTGTTGGCAGGTATGGAATCTATTCAATACCAGGGAATGCATGTGAACGGTTCCAATTGGGACTTATTAGACCAGTTTGACAGTTGGGATTATGCTTATCTTGATAATACCACTGGTCAGGCTACATTGGTTGAAGATGAAGATGGAACTGTTTCCGGAGTTACCGAGAAGCGAACTGTCGGAGGAGGGCCTGAAGTAAAGGCACGACGTGCTTCTTATTTTGCCCGGTTTGGTTACAACTTTAAAGAAAAGTACCTGCTGAATGCTACTTTCCGTGCCGACGGTTCTTCCAAATTTCAGGAGAGCAATCGCTGGGGGTATTTCCCGTCTGTTTCAGCCGGTTGGGTTGTGTCTGAAGAATCTTTTCTGTCAGACACAGGTAACTGGATGGACTATTTGAAGTTGAGGGCTAGTTGGGGACAGGTTGGTAATCAGAATATTGAGAATTTTCAATATGCTTCTCCCATGATTATTACAAACTATGATGGAGATTATCCTGCCGGATATTATTTGTTTGGGACACAGCTTGGCTCTAATCAGAAAGGTGCATATCCCGGTCGTTTGGCTAACTCCGGGGTGAAGTGGGAAACTTCAGAACAAATAAATGTGGGGATTGATGCACGGTTTTTAAAGTCCCGTCTGGGCGTTAATGCAGATTTCTACATAAAAACTACAAAGGACTGGCTTGTGGAGGCTCCTATCCTGGGGACAGCAGGAACCGGCGCTCCTTTTATTAATGGTGGAGATGTGAAAAACACCGGATTGGAACTGGCTTTGAACTGGAATGACCAGGTTGGTGATTTCCGCTATTCCCTGTCGGCCAATGGTGCTTACAATCAAAATGAGGTTGGTGAAATACCCACTGAGGATGGGATCATTCATGGCGAAAGCAATATGCTGTACGACAATTCAGGCGAATTTTATCGTGCCCAGAATGGATATGCCATTGGTTACTTTTGGGGTTTCGAAACTGCCGGCATCTTCCAGAATGAAGCAGAAATTCAGTCCTGGAAAAATGAAGGAAACGGTGTTTTTCAGCCTAACGTAAAGCCTGGAGATGTGATTTATGTAGATCAGGATAATGATGGTAAAATTAATGAAAACGACAAAGTGGATTTGGGTAACGGCATGCCCGATCTTACGTTCGGTTTTAACATCAACCTGATGTATAAGAATTTTGATTTTAACGTTACTGGTTCAGGGGTTGCAGGAAATAAGATTGTACAATCCTATCGCCAGCATGCCAATAAAAAAGCGAACTATACCAGTGCCATTCTGGAACGTTGGACAGGAGAGGGAACTTCCAATAAAATGCCCCGTGTGACTGACCAAAATGTGAACTGGTCGTTCTCTGACCTATATCTGCAGGATGGGGATTTTCTGCGCATCAGCAACGTTTCATTGGGTTACGACTTTAGTAAGTTGGTCAACTGGGAATATCTAAGTCAGCTTCGTTTCTATGGTCAGGTTCAGAATGCCTTTACATTTACAAAGTACGATGGGATGGATCCGGAAGTTGGTTATGGAACCAGCGACTGGGTTTCAGGTGTTGATTTGGGATATTATCCCCGTCCGAGAGTTTTTCTGTTGGGTGTAAATGTTAAATTCTAATTGTTAAAACATTTGTTTATGAAATCTTTCAAAATATATTTAATCGCAACAATGGGGGTTGTCGGGCTTGGACTCTTTTCCTGCTCTGACAGTTTTCTGAATGTGGAACCGGAAACCTCCCTCTTTGACGAAAACTTTTATTCAACTCAGTCTGATGCCGAACTGGCCTTAATTGGTTGCTACGATGGATGGCAGCGTACTTCATCTGATGCTGATGTTTCTTTTTACCTTTTGTCAGAAGTAATGTCAGATGATTGTTTTGGAGGAACAGGAGTGGGCGATGACAGAAACTATCAGGCCATTGACCGCTTTGATTTGTCTGAAGCTCCCACTTATACCGATTTGGGAAATAATTTATGGCAATCTTATTACCGGGGAATCTTTCGATGCAATAAATTGTTACTGGAACTTGACAATATTGCATGGAATGGAGATACCGAGGAAGCACAGATGGCTAATCGTGACCGTGTGGAGGGAGAAACCCGTGTTTTGCGTGCCATCCTTTATTTTGACATGGTTCGATTGTTTGGAAATATTCCTTTATTGACTGAACCTACACAGGAAAACCTGCCTCAGGTGCATCCCGATGAAGTCTATAAATTGATTGCTGAAGATTTGTTGTTCGGGGCTGAAAATATTCCTTCAGATGCTTATCCCAAGAGTAATGCCTCGGAGAATGACGGAAGAATTACTCAATATGCCGCAAAAGCTTTGCTGGCTCGTGTTTATTTGTACTATACAGGATATTACGAGAAAAGTGATTTGGTAGGGATGGTTACAGGTCAGGAAGCACTGTCCGGACTTGAGGATATCATTGCCAGCGAAGAGTATGGTTTGGTAGGTGAATTCAAAAATCTGTGGCCTGCTGCCAGTATGACGTTGGAAGAGAATGGCGAAAATAAAATAATGAAGTCATCATATGCCGGACGGGGAAATCAAGAGGTTGTATTAGCTGCAAAGTTTAACTATACCCAGGATTACAATGGTAATGTAGATGGAAACCGTTGGTTGGTGATGCTTGGAATGCGAAAATTTAGCAGTTTCCCTTATGGTCGTGGATGGGGTGGATGTACTGTGCATCCTGAATTTGCCCAATCTTTTGGAGATGGAGACACCCGACGCGCAGCATCGATGATTGATATGGTTGGTGAAGGTATTGAGGGTGACTTTGAAACGCTGGACGATCAGCGTGAATACACCGGCTTTTCTATTAAAAAGTATACTCCTATGAGTAAGTGGGAAAAGGACGAAGAATCAGGTGAATGGACACTTATTGACGAAGTTATCGGTCTGGGAGAAGGCGACTTTCAAATTTCTCAGTATCAGGATTGGGTGATTGTACGCTATGCAGATGTTTTACTGATGGCTGCCGAACTGGGAAGCTCAAATGCTGCAGACTACCTGAATCTGGTGAGACGTAGAGCTTATACGGTTGATGGAGAAGTTGCTTCGGAGTTTAATGAAGTTGCGGTTTCGCAAGAAAATATCTTGAAGGAGAGAGCGTTTGAGTTTGCTTTTGAAGGCATTCGCTATTGGGATCTTTTGCGCCAGGGAGTTGATAAAGCCGCTTCAGCCATTGCTGAGGAAAACGGTGTTCAGGTGTTATCAGGGGGTAATAGTGATCAGGTGGTAATCCAGGCTTCAAACTTTGTGGAGAAAAAAGGCTTGTTTCAGGTTCCTCAAACTCAGATAACTCTGTCGAATTATGTTCTGGAGCAAAATGCAGGATGGTAATCACAAAAAACTTTAAGATTATGAAGACAAGATTTTTTAATATATGCTTTTTGGTGCTGGCCTCTGTAACTTTTATGTTTACGGCTTGTCAACCTGAAGAATATGAGTTGGGGCAGATGCTTTCGAAGGAAGATCTGAAATATAGCATTGTCCAGGATGCAGAAGATCCAAATATGATTATTTTAATGGCCCGAAATGACGGTTACGCCCCTTTTTGGGTTACACCAATGGGAAAATCCAACAAAGAAAACGATACAATCCGAATTCCTTTTGAAGGGAACTATGATTTTGTTTATGGGGTGGTTACTCCAGGAGGCGTAGTGCAGGCAGATACGTTTAAATTGGAATTGACGACAACCAACACGGATTATGTCAATGACCCTTTATGGACGTTGTTGACAGGTGGCGTGGGGGAAGAGAAATCCTGGTTGCTTGACCTGAATGAAGATGGACAAAGCCGATACTTTGATGGTCCTCTTTATTTTTACGGGACGGATGATAATTGGGATAGTAGAGCAATGTACGATGGTGGAAAGAGTACTGACGAAGTTAAAAAGGAATTAGGATTGGAAGATACCTGGAACTGGAGTCCTGAATGGGAAGGAAATCAATGGCTGATGCCGGCAGCAGATTATGGATCAATGACATTCAGCCTACAGGGAAATGCCACTGTTACCGTGGACCACAAGGTGCTGGGCAGAGTTGACAACGGGACTTATTTTCTCGATGCTGATGCCAAAACGCTTTCCATGACTGATGCAGCACCTCTGCATGATGAGGGGCGTGATGGTCATGTTATTAATTGGGGCGATATCAGGGTAATGTCTCTTACTGAGGATGCTATGCAGTTGGGCGTTATTCGTGATGAAGCTTTGTCTGGCGAAGGCCCGGCAATGTTGGTGTACAACTATGTCTCAAAAGATTATTATGAAAACTGGGTGCCTGAGGATCTTCCCGATCCTGAGCCACAACTTCCTGCCGGCTGGCAAGAGGATGTTTCAAAAGTAGTTTCCAATACTATTACGTGGACTCTGTCGGATCAAAATCCGCTTGACTGGTGTGGCCTTGATGGCGTAAGAAAGAATGGCTGGAACGCACCTGAAGACTATCCAGATTGGTTGGGAACTCCTGATCCAGGTGTTTATGATGGATTTGAATTGATGCTTAACTCTGCGGACAAAACAGTGGAGTATGTTGCTCCTGACGGAACCACCGAGACGGGTACTTATTCTTTGGATGAAAAAGGAATTTATACTTTTGAAGGAATTTCTCCATCATTTTCAGTAATTGGATGGGCCAGCTTTGGACTCAGCGCTGATAATCAGTTGAGAATTATGTCTATTGAGAAGGATGCCGCCGGAAAAGTAACGGGTATGTGGGTTGGTGCAAAAGATCCCGAAAAGCCGGAGTACATGGGATACCATCTTGTTCCTGCTGCCGGTGGTGCAAGTGAGGAGGGGCCTCAGGCTACATCTCTGATATTTGATAATTCAAAATTGGCATACGGAGATATTGAAGAGAAAGGTAATCTGCGGTTGGAGCTTTTTAATGAATATGGAAGCACTAAAGCAGATCCTCCTTTAGCAACAAGCGGATTGGCTTCATTTAATAGTCTGGAAGTTACCTTTACTCTTAGTGGTATTACATTGAACGAAGGAGCGGCCGGATCTTATGATGCTTCGATTCTTTTTAGCGATGGTGATTGGAATCCTTCAGGAAATGGTGAAACCATAACTGTTAATGGGGATGGTACCTACACCGCTACATTTGCTCCCGGAAGTTTGTCGGAAGGTGTAATGGTGTTCGTGGTTGATATTGTAGGCATTGGAGAGGATATTGCTGATATGACTGCCGTGACAGCCACCATTGACGAGGTGCTGGTTTATTAACACCCCAGATTTAAAACAAACTCTATTTATAGCCAATTAGAGGCAAGTCCCGGTAATTGAGCCGGGGCTTGCATTAATTTATTCAGAGGACCAAGTTGTGTGAGTGCAACTTAATTACTCATGGAGCTAGTTAGTAAAATAACAAAGCTCCCAAATCTACTGATCTGTTTTTATATGAAAAAACTGGCTTTCTTATTTTTTCTGGCGTTGCTGAGCCTTCAGTGCTCATCATGTTCTGATGACGATTCTATTGAAGAGGCTTCATTGTCTGCAAGTGTTGAAGAACTTACTTTTCCGGCTAACAGCGGATCCAAGTTTTTTAACATTCTGTCAAACCGCGACTGGGTGATTTCGGGCACTACAGAATGGTTTTCTGTTGACCCGCTGACGGGCACCGGATCGGAGCAGGAAACTTCCATTGCTTTAACGGTCAAGAGAAATCCAAATGCTGAAGTACGGTCTGCGGTTATTACTATTTCTGCCGATGGCCTGACCCGAAAGATTACGGTTTCGCAAGCCGGGAGTGAGCTCCTGATTCTTGAACAGGACAGGGTTGAGATCGATGCAGAGGGAGGAAATTTCTCTGTAAACCTCCAGGTCACCAATAATTATGAAATGACCATCAAGGGCGATTGGATTTCTCAAATCAAGTCCCTTTCTGAAGCTTCGGAAGATTTTTCAGTCGCATCCAACCCCTCCATTTTTCAACGCACTGGTCTGGTGATTTTTTCTATGGGCGACATCAAAGATACGGTGACTATTGTTCAGTCCGGAATTGATGCTTCCATTCCTGACGACAATACCGGCATGACGAGTACGGCCATCCAACTGGCATCAGAAATGAATATGGGATGGAATCTCGGAAATTCCATGGAACCGCCATCCGGCGAAACAGCCTGGGGAAATCCTAAAACTTCGCAGGCATTAATTGATGCTGTGGCCGCGGCAGGCTTCAATGCCGTTCGTATTCCCTGTGCATGGGACAGTCATATCGAAAATCAGGAAACATTTAAGATTGAGGATGCATGGCTTGCCCGTGTTAAAGAAGTGGTAGATTATTGTTATGCCAACGATATGTATGTGATATTGAATATCCACTGGGATGGTGGCTGGCTGGAAGAAAACATCACAACGGAAAAACAGGAAGAAGTCAACCTGAAACAGGAAGCTCTTTGGAAACAGATTGCCATCCATTTTCGTGATTATGATGAACGTCTGTTGTTTGCCGGTACCAACGAACCTAATGTGGAAGACGCATCGCAGATGTCGGTTTTGCTTTCTTACGAGCAGACCTTCATTGATGCGGTTCGGTCAACCGGTGGTCGTAATGCCTACCGGGTACTGATATTCCAGGGGCCTTCAACGGATATTGATAAAACCAATACACTGATGAACACATTGCCACAGGATGATGTGGAAGACCGTCTGATGGCAGAGGTTCATTACTATTCACCATGGAATTTTTGTGGTTTGACACAGGATGAAACCTGGGGAGATTTTTATTACTTCTGGGGAGAAAATTACCATGTTTCAGGGGCCGAGGGCCGTTTCCCCGACTGGGATTGTGAAGAAGACTATGTGCTGGCTCAGTTTCAGAAGATGAAGTCCAAATTTGTAGATAATGGTATCCCGGTGATCCTTGGAGAATATGGGGCTATACGTCGCACAATTAGCGACAACGCCGAGTGGCAACAGCTTCATTATGAGTCAAGGGCTTATTTCAACAGATATGTTACCGAGCAAGCCAAAAATTACGGAATGGTTCCATTTTACTGGGACGAAGGAAGCCTCACAAATCATGGTTTCGGGATGATAGACAGAGACCAGTTCGAAGTGGGTGATCAATTGTTATACGATGCACTTATCGAAGGGGCCAACGCCGGCATATATCCCTTTTAAAGAATGAGTCTGCTGTTTTATAGGTTATTAAAGGTCGTGGGGTCTCCCGGTATTTGAAGAAAGGAGCCAGGGGTTAAGTGGTCAATTATTGCTCTTTTTGACTTGTGTTTGGGAGATTTCCTGACTTTTAATATTCCGTTCTACAGGTTTTAAACAGGTTGGAGGGGTTGATTTTCGGCCTTGCCGAAAATCAACCCCTCCAACCCTCAAAACCCTGCAATGCCGCGTTATTGCGAACGGATTGAAGCAATCTCAATATTTTAACCTGACACCAATGATTTTGTAATTCCCGGTATAAAGAGAGTTTTAATCGAATAATTATATCATATTTTGTCAAGATACGACGTGTAAACTTCGTACTTATTTGCAATCTTTGTGAGGAACACATGGTTAATTAAAAAAATCACTCTTTCCTGAAATTAGAATAATGTACAGTATTATAATATTTGAACTACCTTTTTGTTGAATCATGTTTAAAGGGTTTATTAAGTAAACATTATGAAGAAATTTTTTTTAGTTGGTTTGGTTGCCATTCTGGGCTTTGGATGTTCTCAGGGAGGCTGGAAAGTAGATGATGCCGGTTTAACGGTTTATCCCGAAAATCCGGCGGGTGAATCGGTAAAAGCCATTCGACTGACTCCTTATGGCGAAGAAATTATTAAAGTTTCAGCCACTGCTGCTGATGATTTTAGCACAAAAGAGAGTCTGGTGGCCCTGCCGTTGGAAAAAACTATTGATTTTGATGTGACCGAAGAGGGTGACGATCTGGTTCTTTCAACTGCAAAAGTGACTGCAAAGGTTTCACAAAGTACCGGAGAGGTTCGCTTTTTCGATGCGGATGGAAATCTGATTCTTCAGGAAAAAGAAAATGGCGGAAAAACCATTACCTCCATGGAAGTGGATGGCGTTAAAGGTTACGAAGTCCGCCAGGTTTGGGAGTCGCATGATGACGAAGGTCTTTACGGTCTGGGTCAGCATCAGGCACACGACTACAACTATAAAGGAAAAAACGAGGAACTGTTCCAGTACAACACCAAGGTGTCTGTTCCAGTGATTATTTCCACGAGAAACTACGGAATTCTTTGGGATAACTATTCTCTTACCCGTTGGGGGGATCCCCGGCCTTACGGACAAATTGATCAGTTAAAACTTTTCAATATTGACGGAGAAGAGGGGAGTCTCACTGCTACTTATATCGATAATAAAGAAACCGGAAATGTCTTTACTGTTCGTCAGGAGAATTCCATCGATTACGAAAACCTGACAACAATTGAGAATTTCCCCGAAGGTTTTGATTTTACTAATGCCCGCATTACCTGGGAAGGTCATTTACAACCCGAAGAGAGTGGTGTTTTCCGGTTTTTGATGTATTATGCCGGATATACAAAAATTTGGATTGATGGTGAATTGATGGCCGATCGCTGGCGTACTGCCTGGAATCCTTCTGTGGCCAAATTTAACGTGGACATGGAAGCCGGAAAAAAATATCATGTCAAGCTCGACTGGATTCCCGATGGAGGAGAGTCGTATATCGGACTGAAAGCTCTGACACCTGTTGCTCCTGAAGAGCAGGAACGTATCTCTTTCTGGAGTGAAATGGGCGACCAACTCGACTATTTCTTTATGGCCGGAAACTCCATGGATGATGTGATTTCCCGTTACCGTGAACTTACCGGAAAAGCTCAGGTGATGCCTAAGTGGGCTATGGGATTCTGGCAAAGTCGTGAGCGTTACAAAACGCAGGATGAGTTGCTGGATGTGCTGGATGAATTCCGTGAGCGTGAAATTCCCATCGATAATATTGTTCAGGATTGGTCGTACTGGCCTGTTGACCAGTGGGGAAGTCACAAGTTCGATGAAGAACGTTTCCCCGATGTAAACGCCATGGTGGATGAGGTGCACGAGAACAATGCCCGCATTATGATTTCTGTTTGGCCCAAGTTTTACCACAATACTGAGCATTTCAAGGAGTTCGACAAAAATGGCTGGATGTATCGTCAGGCCGTGGAAGACAGTATTAAAGACTGGATTTATCCCGGATATGTAGGATCCTTTTATGATGCTTACGCTCCCGGTGCCCGTGATTTATTCTGGGAGCAAATAAAGGAAGAACTTTATACCAAAGGTTTCGATGCATGGTGGCTGGATGCTACCGAGCCCGATATTCTTTCCAATGCAAGTATGGAATATCGTAAAGATCTGATGAACCCCACACATTTGGGACCATCCACTCAATATTTCAATGCTTTTGCTCTGATGAATGCCAAAGGAATTTACGAAGGTCAGCGTGCTGAGGAAAATGATGAGCGTGTGTTTATCCTCACCCGCTCGGGTTTTGCCGGAATGCAGCGTTTCGGAACGGTTACCTGGAGTGGTGACATCGGAACTGTTTGGGAAGACTTGAAAGCGCAGATTCCGGCTGCCATTAATTTCTCTTTATCCGGAATGCCTTATTGGACAATGGATATCGGTGGCTTCTGTGTGGAGAAGCGTTATGTGAATGCGCAAGAAGGTAGTGAAGATATGAAAGAGTGGCGTGAGCTGAATACCCGCTGGTATCAGTTTGGTGCTTTCTCACCGCTGTTCCGTGTGCATGGTCAGTATCCCTACAGAGAGCTTTGGAATATTGCTCCTAAAGGACACAAGGCTTATGAGTCGATGCTATACTACAACAAGCTTCGCTATCGTCTGATGCCTTACATTTATAGTCTTACCGGTGCTGTTTATCACGACAATTACACCATCATGCGTGGTTTGGTGATGGATTATACCGATGACCATAACGTTTACAACATCGACGATCAGTTTATGTTTGGCGGAGGTCTGATGGCATGCCCGGTGTATGAATACGAAGCTCGTAACCGTGAAGTCTATTTCCCTGAAAATAAAGGTTGGTATGATTTCTATACCGGCGAATTCATCGAGGGCGGACAGACAAAAGAAGTGAATGCTCCCTATGAACGCATGCCGATGTATGCTCCTGCAGGAGCAATCATTACCGCCGGCCCTGAAATTCAGTACACTACTGAGAAAAAGCCCGAATTAATTACTGTTTACGTTTATACCGGCGATAATGGGGAATTTAAGCTTTATGAGGACGAAAACACCAACTATAATTACGAGGAGGGTAAATTCTCTACCATTCCTTTCACATACAACAACCAAAATAAAACCCTTGCCATTGGTAATCGTGAAGGCTCATTCGACGGAATGCTGCAAGAACGCCGGTTCGAGGTAGTATTTGTATCTCCCGATAAGTCTGTCGGGTTTAATCCTGATGCGGTCAATGGCCAGCTGGTGGATTATTCAGGTCAGGCTGTCGAGGTCGTTTTTGAGTAGATTGAATTGAACTGAAGGCCTGATGATATATGGATTATCAGGCCTTTTTTTATTTCTCCACACACACACACACAACTAATCGCTATGAGGTCTTTTGTCTTGCTTTTTATGGTTGCCGGGTTGTTCTTGTCGGCTTGTTCTCATGAAGATAAGGAAGTTCGCACAAAAAATATATTTACCGACAACTGGAAATTTGCACTTGTGGATAGTCTGGATTCGAACGGGTATCACAATCCGGATTTTGATGATTCCAACTGGCGCCAGTTGAACTTACCGCATGACTGGAGCATTGAGGGGACCTTTAATGAAAATCATCCTTCAGGAGTTGGAGGCGGCGCGCTTCCCGGCGGACTGGGATGGTATCGGAAAACCTTCTCGCTACCTGAATGTCAAAGTAATAAAATGTTTTTCATTGAGTTCGACGGGGTTTACATGAACAGTGAAGTGTGGATCAACGGACATTATCTTGGCAAACGGCCCAATGGTTACATATCTTTCAGATACGATCTTACACCTTATCTTCTTTTCGGTGAAAAAGAGAATGTGATTGCCGTAAAAGTGGACAATGGCGTTCAGCCTAACTCCCGATGGTATTCCGGTTCAGGAATCTACCGCAATGTGTGGCTCACCTCAGTGAATCCTCTTCATCTGGATCAGTGGGGAACTTTTGTTACAACACCCGAGGTGACAGAGGATGCGGCTTTGGTGCATATTGAGCATTCGATTCGCAACGATTATGATCGGGATACTATTTTTCAGCTTATGGTTGATATTATTTCAGCTGATGGGCAGAAGCTTGCTTCGGCACGGGCGACTGATGTCCGGATTGCTGCCGGTGAAACAAAAGTCATAGACCTTTCTACAGAGGTATCTCAACCTGAATTGTGGACGCTCGAAAATCCTGCTTTGTACACCGCGGTATCCAAAATTGAGACCGATGGTTCTTTAATTGACAGGTATGAAACCGAGTTTGGGATTCGCTTTTTTCATTTCGACCACGAAAAGGGTTTTTTTCTTAACGATCAACCAACAAAGATATTGGGCGTATGTATGCACCACGACCTTGGAGCATTGGGGGCGGCAGTTAATCGTCGGGCTATTGAACGGCAATTGGAAATCATGAAGGAAATGGGGGCCAATGCCATTCGTACTTCACATAATCCTCCTGCTCCGGAACTTCTGGAATTGTGCGACGAGATGGGACTTATCGTTATGGATGAGACTTTTGATATGTGGGCCAAAGCCAAAAGCGATTACGACTATTCGCTTTATTGGGATGAGTGGCATGAGAAGGACTTGCGTGACCACATTCGCCGTGATCGAAATCATCCGAGTGTGATGATTTGGAGTATCGGCAACGAAATATTGGAGCAGTGGGATTCCACCGGAATCAGGATTACCCGAGAACTGGCTGCCATTGTCCGTGACTTGGATAAAACCAGACCCATCACAACCGGAAACAACGAACCGTCACCCGGTAATTCATTGAATAAATCGGGCGCTTTGGATTTGGTGGGTTTCAATTACCATCACGAAGATTGGCTGGACTTCCCAAAAACTTTTCCCGGCGAACCATTTATCGCTACCGAAACCAACTCGTCTCTGCATTCCCGCGGTCATTACGACATGCCCTCCGACAGCGTGCGCATCTGGCCCAAACGCTGGGATATTCCTTTTTATGACGGAAACCCCGGAAATACCTGTTCGGCATACGACAATTGCCGTGCTCCATGGGGCTCGACACACACCGATACATGGAATCTGATTAAAAACAATGAGTATATGTCGGGGATGTTTATCTGGACGGGTTTTGATTATCTGGGTGAGCCCACTCCCTACCAGTGGCCATCGCGTAGTTCTTATTTTGGAATGGTCGATTTGGCCGGTTTCCCAAAAGATCCTTATTTTTTCTATAAGAGTGAGTGGTCCAAAGATACTGTTCTTCATCTGTTCTCGCACTGGAACTGGGAAGAAGGGCAAAAAATTGATGTCTGGGCATATTACAATCATGCCGATGAGGTGGAATTGTTTCTGAATGGTGAATCACTGGGAACAAAAAGTAAACCCGAAGGATGCTTTAATGTGATGTGGAGAGTGGATTATCAACCCGGAACGATTCGTGCCGTCTCCCGGCTTGAGGGTCAGGTAGTTGCTGAAAAAGAGATACATACTGCCGGAGAACCTGCGATTATATCACTGAAAGTGGATCGTCAATCCATAGATGCTGATGGAGTTGATTTGGCTTTTGTTTCTGTTTTCGTCACCGATAAGGATGGGAACTTGGTTCCTGATGCAGATAATCTGATAAAGTTCAGTCTGGATGGCGAAGCAATTATTGTGGCAACTGATAATGGTGACCAGACCAGTCATGCCTCTTTTCAGTCACCTCAGCGAAAAGCCTTTAATGGCAAGTGCCTGGCGATTGTTAAAGCAGGCCAAAAACCGGGCTCTGTGATGTTGAAAGCCAATACTGCCGGTTTGCCCGAGGCCGGGATTAGGATTGAGTTGAAGTGAGATTGAAAATTTAAGAACAATGCACAGAAGATTTTTAAGAAATATTTGTCTTGGATTGCTGATTGTAATAATCGGAGCAACTGCTGTAGCACAGCCATTTGAGAAGCCGGAGCATGGTTTCGTAAGCTGGAAGCCTGCACCCGACTGGGAATCCGCTCTTTTGTTGGGAAACGGCACAATGGGAGCCATGGTTTTTGGAGATCCTCATCAGGAGACTGTGGTGGTAAATCATGCGCTGCATTATCTGCCCAACTGGGTGCCTTTGCAACCCATTAACCAGGCTTCACGGCTTGATGAAATCAGGTCACTTCTTTCGGAAGGGAAATACAGAAAAGCCGCAGAGGTTCCTGTTGACCAGAGTATGAAAGAGGGATATGGTGAAAAGAAATGGATCGATCCTTATGTGCCATTTTGCAATATTGATGTTCAGATGCCAGCCGGAAATGTGGAAGACTACTCCCGAATGGTGGACTTCGAGACCGGGGTGGCAAAGGTGGAGTGGTTGCAAAACGGAAATTTAATTCAGCGGAGTTTATTTGTATCCCGTGCCGACAGCCTTTTGGTGATGCGCATTTCGGGTAGTGACAAAGTCACCGCGTCACTGTCTCTCAGACGTCATCCTGTTGCGTGGGATCAATGGGAATACATCAACAGCGCTATCAAAAGTGTAGAAACCTCGGCCAGGGATGGTTTTTTGACCTATTCTACCGAATTTAAAAGAAAATGGGAGGGGAATCCGGAAGGTTTTCAGGGTGTTGCCCGCGTAATCTCATCAGGAGGAGAGGTTTCTTATCAGGGAGATCGCATGAACATCGAAGATGCTGATGAAATTTTGGTTTTGATGCGTGTGATCCCCAGTTACAATTTTGAAAAATCCCTGATTGATGATTTAAAACATTCACTCAAGGGGATAAATTCCGGATATGTCACATTGCTGTCCGCCCATGAAAAAATACATGGCGATTTGTTTAACCGGGTTGAACTTGATCTTGCTGATGGAGATGAATCGGGTTTGCAATCTGAAGCCCTGGTGATGAAAGTCAGGGAGAAAACAACCCCTGCCATTATTGAAAAGCAGTTTGATGCTGCCCGGTACAATATTATTTCATCCACCGGAACCAATCCTCCCAATTTACAGGGAATCTGGAGTGGAACATGGACACCTCCCTGGTCATCTGGTTTTACGCATGACGGGAATGTGGAGGTTGCAGTTTCTGCCCTTTTGCCTGCCAATACACCCGAACTGCTGAAAGCCTATATGGATTATCATGAGCGCATGATGCCCTATTATCGTGACAATGCCAGTCGCCTTTTTGGGGCCCGTGGAATTTTAGTGCCGGCTCATTCAAGTACCCACGGATGGAACATTCACTTCGATGATGAGTGGGCTCTTTCCTTGTGGACCGGTGGCGCCGGATGGGCTTCCGGGATTCTTTACGACTACTTTCTATACACCGGCGATCGTGAGTATTTGAAGGAGCATATTTACCCCTTTATGCGTGAGGCTGCCTGGTTTTACGAAGATTTTCTGATCGAGGGAGCCGATGGAAAATATGTTTTTACTCCTTCTTATTCGCCTGAGAACACTCCTGCTAATAGCAATGCACAGGTTACTGTGGATGCCACCATGGACGTTATGGTGGCGAAGGAGTTGTTACGAAACAGCATTGAAGCCGGGAGACTGGTTGGAGAGAAGAAAAAACAACTTGCTAAATGGGAAGAAATGCTAACCAGAATGCCAGATTATCGGGTAAATGGAGACGGTGCCCTGGCTGAATGGATTCCTGAACAATTTGAGGATAATTACCTGCATCGTCATGTATCGCATTTGTATGCTTTGTATGAAATCATCGCTCCTGAATTTAAGAATAGTCCTGAGCTAATGGCTGCTGCCCGCGAGGCAGTTGAGCGAAGAATGGTCTATCGCCGTAATGAAAACGGTGGGGAGATGGCTTTTGGTCTTGCCCAAATGGGGATGATAGCTGCCAATCTGGAAAACAGGGAAATTGCCGGAGAAATTATCAATTGGATTTCACGTTATTATTTTACTCCGTCACTGGGAACTTACCACAATTCGGGCAACCTCTTTAACATGGATGTAAGTGGTGGTTTTCCTGCTGTAATTATGCGAACCCTGGCTTATTCCGAACCCGGACTGGTGAAATTATTGCCTGCTTTGCCCAAAGAATGGAAAACAGGAAGCATTGAAGGAATGGCGCTGAGAGGACAAATTACGATTGATCGTTTGTCCTGGACGGAAGAAGGGCTTGAGGTGACACTCTTATCCGGGAAAGTTCAGAATGTGAATATTGAGTTGCCCGGAGTTGTATCAAAAGTGGAAAGTGAGGATAGTGTCTCATCAATCAAAAGTAAAGAACTAAAAACCGGAACTCTAAAAGTGAGTCTTAAAAAACTATCTCCAATTACAATAAAAGTTACTTATTGATATGAGAGCGTAAAGATGCATCATGATGCATCTCTGACTAATACCTATATAAACAAATAAAATATGCAAACACACACAACGAAACTATTTGCGTTGGTCTTTTTCCTGACCATACCGTTATTTATATTCGCTTCGCCCCGTGAGCGGTTATTGATGGACTTCGACTGGAAATTCTCTTTTGGTCATCCCCATAATGTGGAGAAAGATTTTAATGTGGGAACCAGTTATTTTACTTATCTGGCCAAGGCCGGATACGGTGACGGTGCAGCTGCGGCTGACTTTGATGACAGAACCTGGCGAACTCTGGATTTGCCGCATGATTGGGCCGCTGAAATGGGGTTTTCAGGTGATGCCAGTCATAGCCACGGGTACAAAAAAGCAGGGCCCGGATTTCCGGATACCAGCGTGGGGTGGTATCGTAAATCATTTTCCATTCCCGAATCGGATAAGGGAAAACGTGTCTTTTTGGAATTTGATGGGGTTTTCAGAGATTCAAAAGTATGGGTGAATGGATTTTATTGTGGAAATGAACCCAGCGGATATGCCAGTTTTTCCTACGACATTTCCGAATACCTCAATTATGGCGGGGAGAATGTAGTGGCTGTGCGTGTGGATGCCAGTATGGAAGAGGGCTGGTTTTATGAAGGAGCCGGTATTTACCGGCATGTGTGGATGACCAAAGTGAATCCTTTGTATGTACCGCAATACGGAACTTTTGTTACTTCTGAAGTAGATGGTGACGAAGCTACCGTCACCGCTCGGGTGAAAGTCCGGAATAAGAACCTTGGCAAATTTTCATTTTCGTTGGAAAACAGAATTGTTAATGCTGCCGGTGACGTTGTTGCACAGGGGAAATCCGATGTGTTTGAACTTATTTCCATGGGCGGTGACGAATACTCTTTTGAGTTCAAAGTTGACAATCCCCATTTGTGGGATCTTGATGATCCTCATCTATATACTTTGGAAACGTTGATTCACAACAATGACAATGTGGTTGATAAATTCGAAACGACATTTGGAATCCGTACCATCAAATGGGATCCGGATAAGGGATTTTTCCTAAATGGTCGTCATGTAAAAATAAAAGGTACCAATAATCACCAGAATCATGCAGGTGTGGGAACGGCTATTCCTGACGGACTTCACGAGTGGCGCATTCGTCAGCTGAAAGATATGGGCAACAATGCCTACCGTACCGCACATTACCCGCCAACCCCTGCCTTACTTGAGGCATGCGACCGTATTGGTATGCTGGTGCTCAATGAGAATCGGTTGATGGGGACTACCGATTATATGCTTGAATATCTGAAACGTTTGGTTATTCGGGATCGAAACCATCCTTCCGTTGTTTTGTGGTCGATCGGAAATGAAGAGTGGGCCATCGAAAACGGGGAACGGGGTGCCATGATGGCGCAGAATATGCAAGCCTATCTGAAGACGCTGGACACCACCCGTCCCGCCAATGCTGCTGTGAGTGGAGCCTGGGGTGCCGGGATATCTTCGGTTATCGAAGTCATGGGCTTCAATTATCTTCGTCATGGTGATACGGATAAGCATCATGAAAAATTTCCCTGGCAGGCTTCGCTGGGAACTGAGCAGGGATCGACCAACACCACTCGTGGTGTTTATGTGGATGATCAGGAGAAACAATACCTCAAAGCTTATGATGTCCCTACGCCTTCGGGTTTTATGAGTATCCAGCAGGGATGGCAGCACTATGCCGATAGAGATTATCTGGCCGGAATGTGTATTTGGACAGGTTTCGATTATCGAGGAGAATCGACACCTTTCCAATATCCTTCGGTGCTTTCGTATTTTGGAATGTTCGATTTGTGTGGTTTTCCCAAAGATAATGTCTGGTACCTGAAATCGTGGTGGAGCAATGAAGATGTACTTCACATTTTACCCCACTGGAACTGGGAAGGTCGTGATGGGGAAGAGATTGATGTTTGGGTTTACAGCAATTACGATGAAGTGGAGCTTTTTGCCAATGGAGAGAGTTTTGGTCGCAAGAAGATGGAACCCAACAGTCACCTGGAGTGGAAAGTACCTTACAAAGCCGGAGAATTGAAGGCAGTTGCTTACCGGGATGGAAAGAAGATGACTACCGAGATGGTCGAAACCACCGGTGATGCACAGAGTGTCAGACTGATTGCAGATCGCGACTTCATCAGTGCAGATCGTGAAGATTTAGCGATGGTAACTGTACAGGTGACCGATAAAAAGGAAAGGGTTGTGCCGACTGCCAATCGAAATGTGGTGTTCGAAATTGAAGGTCCCGGTAAAATAATTGGGGTGGGCAATGGAGATCCCACTTCTCATGAGCCGGATCGTTTCATTGATACCTATAAGACAGTCTCTTTCAGCAATTGGAAACAAACTTTTGCTTCAGAATCAGATATCCGGGAGGTTCTTGATCCGAAATTTAAAGTTCAAGGTCTCAAAGATGCGTTAAACAACGACGGTCTTGAACCCGGAACGGAACCTGAAAAAACTGTTTTTATTGGTCAGTTTAAGCTTTCGGAAGAGGAACTTGGAGGACAAATTAACTGGATGTTCCGCGGCATTGGGAAAAACCAGTCGGTTTATATAAACGGGAAGTTGGTGGCTGCTGAAATTTCTGACTATGAGTCGGTTTATGAACTGCACTCAGACTATCTCAAGCCCGGAGTGAATCGGGTAGTGGTAGTTGCCACCCCTTTTGTGAAAGAGAATCCATGGTCAACTGTCAATACCGAGCCCGGAAAGCTGCAGGTCATTATTCCTTCAGAGCCCTGGCAGCGAAAAACTTTTAACGGTCTGTCTCAGGTAATTGTGCAATCGACCGGTGATTCGGGAGAGATAAAGCTTATTGCCAAATCGGATGGTTTAAAAACTGCCGAATTGGTTATTGAAGCCAACGAAGTTACGGCTGAACCGAAAGTAAAATAATTATTTAGGGTTTGTAACGAAATAAATTGACAGATTTAACGAAGTTATTTTGTTCTTTACCTACTTGAAAATACTGCGAATAGCGAGCTATTTAAAGGATTTTCAAGGAAGTTAAAGGGCAAAAGA